>ERZ773090.12-NODE-12-length-273216-cov-5.72083_pt1 | contig 273216 bp, 259 predicted proteins | sample MGYA00580579_ERZ773090 | MGnify/ENA primary metagenome ERZ773090 (study PRJEB29015, sample SAMEA2738014) | human oral metagenome | biome: human oral; feature: human-associated habitat; material: dental | place: China | collected 2132 ... | reverse complement strand
GTTCTTTGCAGTTCCTCGCTGCTCTCATCGGCGCGACTGTCATAATATAACACAGAGATTCCTCCTGCGTCAACCCCCTTTTTTATCTTTTTTGCTTTTCGTGAAAAATAACGTATGATATAATCATTCTACCACATAAACACGACAAAGGAAATATTGTCATGCATGAATACAAGCGCACTTTTACCCTCCCAACGCTTCATGTGACGCTGCCATGTGCACCATCGCAGGAGATTATCTGCATTGGCGGAGGACGCGCCCCCGAAACAGGTTGGCTCACAGTGCTGATACAACAAAGAAATATGTGCGGCTCAGGCACTCCCATCTGGGCGATTGATCGCGGTGTGAACATCTGTCACTCCACCAACCAAGTGCCCACACATCTGATCGGCGATGGGGACAGTGCGAATCCTACAGCATGGCGTTGGGCAGAGGAACAGAACACAGAGATTCACACCTTCCCGCCCGAGAAGGATTTCACGGATACGGAGCTTGCGCTGCAAATTGCCGCAGACCAGTATACCCACCCGCTCGTCATTTTAACGGCGGCATTCGGCGGGCGGCTCGACCATCTCACGAGCACCGCCTCTGTCGCCGCACACGCGCCCATCCCCTGCGTACTTGCGGACGAGCGTGAAACACTTTTCTACCTCCATGCGGGCGAATCGCTCACCGTGACCTGTGACACGCCCCCGCGTGCCATCTCGCTCCTCCCCTTTACGGAGAAATGTACGGGCGTAACAACGCGTGGGCTGTATTGGGAGCTGCAGGATGCGTGCATCACAAATCGCGCGTCACTTGCAATCAGCAACGTGCTCGCACGAGAAAACACCAAGAACACGTTTACCGTCTCCATCAAGAGTGGCGTTCTCGGTGTCTATCTCTGCCATAAAGAATAGAGGAAGTTTTCATTGAATATCAACATTCCACAGACCTATTTCAGCAAGCTCATGCGTGCCGTTGTGGAGTTCGAGCTCATCGAACAGGGCGACCGCATCTTGATCGGTGTATCGGGCGGCAAGGACAGCATCTTTCTCACCTACGCCCTCGCCATCCTGCGCGAACGTCTGAAAAGAGATTTTACGATCGCGGCATTCACCGTCAATCCGCAGTTTGACGATCCGTTTGATACCGATGCGATTGCAGCATTCTGCAAGCAGCTTGATGTCCCCTATGAAGTTGTGGATGTCGATATCGCAGGTGCGATTGCGGAACAGGACGACAAAAGCCCCTGCTTCACCTGCGCGTTCTTCCGGCGCGGCGCAGTCAACCGCTATGCCGCAGCGCACCAAATGAATAAGGTCGCCTACGCGCATCACCATGACGATGCGGTGGAGACCTTTCTCATGAGCCTATTCTACTCGGGGCAGCTGAACACGTTTCGCCCAAAAACCTATCTCGACAAGACGGACATCACCGTCATCCGTCCCCTTGTCTACTTCCGCGAGCAGGAAATCATCGACGCGATCCAATACCACGGCTTCACGCCGATCCCCTCGCCCTGCCCCCACAACGGCAACACCACACGTCAGACCGTCAAGGAGCTGATCGAAACGCTCGGCAAGGATAATCCGAACCTCTACAACCATCTCGCTGCAGGGATGCGCGAGGGCGCACTCGGCGAGCTTTGGCCCGCAAGCAAGACGCGCAAAGAGATGGAGCACACTTACCGCGCCTTCATGGCGAAGAAATAGCGCCTCTCCTCCTCAGACAACATCAAAAGAGCCGAACGATGAAGTTGTTTCACTTCGCCGTCCGGCTTTTTTCAGTCACGTCCAAGCTTGTCGCGCAGGATGACATCGTGTGCGCCGCCCTCGACGATGCTGGTCGAGGAGACGAGGGTGAGCTTCGCCTTGTCGCGGAACTCGGGGAGACTGAGTGCACCACAGTTGCACATGGTGGAGCGGATCTTGGAGAGGGTCGTCTCGACGTTCTCCTTGAGCGGGCCCGCATACGGAACGTAGGAGTCCACGCCCTCCTCGAAGGACAGCTTCTTGTTGCCACCAAGATCGTAGCGCTGCCAGTTGCGCGCACGGTTTGAGCCCTCGCCCCAGTACTCTTTGTAGTATGTGCCGTTCACCATAACGCGATCCGTCGGGCTCTCATCGAAGCGTGAGAAGTAACGTCCGAGCATGAGGAAGTCCGCGCCCATCGCAAGGGCAAGGGTCATGTGGTAGTCGTAGACGATGCCGCCGTCCGAGCAGATGGGGATGTAGATGCCCGTTTCCTTAAAGTACTTGTCACGCTCGGCACACACGTCAATGAGTGCGGTCGCCTGTCCGCGCCCAATGCCCTTCGTCTCACGCGTGATGCAGATGGAACCGCCGCCGATGCCGACTTTGATAAAATCCGCCCCCGCATTCGCAAGAAAGCGGAAGCCCTCGCCATCGACAACATTGCCCGCGCCGACCTTTACGCTGTTGCCAAACTCCTCACGGATGTGCTGAATTGTCAGTCGCTGCCACTCGGAGAATCCCTCGGACGAATCAATGCAGAGGACATCCACGCCCGCCGCAATCAGTGCCGGTACGCGCTCAGCATAATCGCGCGTGTTAATGCCCGCACCGACAATATAACTCTTGTTGCTGTCGGTCAGTTCGAGCTCATTCTCCTTGTTGTCCGTATAGTCCTTGCGGAACACCATATAGCGCAGACGCTGATTCTTGTCAATGAGCGGCAGCATGTTCAGCTTGCGCTCCCAGATCAGATCGTTCGCCTGCGTAAGCGTCGTCGCGTCCGCATCTGCCCAGACGAGCTTCTCGAACGGTGTCATAAAGGACGCGACTTTCGTATCGAGCGACATACGTGAGACACGATAGTCTCGGCTTGTTACAATACCGACGAGCTTCCCATTCGCCGAGCCGTCCTCCGTGACCGCCATGGTGGAGTGTCCCGTCTTGGCAAGGAGATCGAGCACGCCGCCGAGTGTCGTGTCGGGACTGATGTTCGAGTCGCTGCTGACAAACCCCGACTTGTAGTTTTTCACGCGGGAGACCATTGCTGCCTCCTCCTCGATGGACTGCGAACCATAGATGAAGGAAATCCCCCCTTGCTTGGCGAGGGCAATCGCCATCGTATCATTGGAGACTGCCTGCATGATCGCAGAGGTTAGCGGTATGTTCATGGTGAGTGCCGACTCTTCACCGCGATGAAATTTGACTAGCGGCGTACGCAGTGAGACGTTTGCAGGGAAGCACTCCGCCGAGGAATAGCCCGGAACGAGCAGATACTCTCCAAATGTGTGCGATGGCTCGGTGTAATAATGCGCCAAGTGAACCCTTCCTTTCTGTATCCGTCCAAAATTTTTCTGTCTAATATACGCGCTTCCGCCTATCCTGTCAAGGCATTGGCGTACAATAAATGCTGCTGAGCGAAAAAATCCCGATATTATCAAAAAACCCTAAGAGTATCACATTTACTCTTAGGGAAACGCCAATCTTGGCATAATATTCTATGGTGCCGAAGGCCGGGGTCGAACCGGCACGTTGTCGCCAACGGCAGATTTTGAGTCTGCTGCGTCTGCCAATTCCGCCACTTCGGCAGTAAAATCTGTGACGTATTATAGCATTTCTGCGGCAAATTTGTCAATGTCAGCCGAGCTCGCTCTCGAGCTTTCGTATGAGCTCCATATCCGCCTCGAACCACGGGACGCTGTAGAGATCAGAGCGTCCGAGCCAACGCCCTGCCGAATGTACGCTCAGCTGAGGCTCGCCCGCGATGTGACGGCAGATGTAGAGGCGCATATTCATATGGTACTCGGGATAGTCATGATCGACAATGCCGAGCAGCCGATCCACTGCGACCTCAACCCCAAGCTCCTCACGAATCTCGCGCACGAGTGCCGCCTCGTCCGTCTCCCCGGGCTCGACCTTGCCGCCGGCAAACTCCCATGTGCCGGCATAGTTCCCGTACCCACGACAAGCCCCGAAGACCTTGCCGTCACGCAAAATTGCTCCTGCGACCACATCAATATGCTTTCGTTCGCCCATGCCCTACTCCTTTTCACTCTTGGTAGCACGCAGGAAAAGCTGCGTCAGCTGCTCACGCGGGTCTTTTCCACGCGTGACGATCTCATAGACAGTCGCGGAGATGGGCAGATCAACATCATATGCTGCAGACAGTGACATCAGTGCCTCCGCTGTATAGACCCCCTCTGCGATCTTATGGAAGTCCTCCGCCGTGCCGCGCACAACCGCCTCGCCATAGCGGCGGTTGTTGCTGTGCGGGGAGAAAAGTGTCGCCTCGTAGTCGCCGAGATGCGAGAGTCCGTAGATCGTCTCGCCGTCACCGCCCATCGCGCGTACGAGCCGCACGAGTTCGCGCGTGCCACGTGCCATAAGTGCGCCCTTTAGGCTGCCGTAGTCGAGCCCGTCGAGCATCCCCGCCGCGAGCCCGACGACGTTCTTCGCTGCCGCGCCGACCTCCGTACCGAGCAGATCCTCGCCGTAGTAGAAGCGGATGAGCGGACTGCCGAGCACATCTACGAGCGTACGCAGCGTCTCTCTGTCCTCGCCTGCGAGCACCATACAGTTCGGAATCCCGCGCACAAAGTCCTGCACATGACCGGGACCCACCCAGACGACGGGCTTCACACCGTCACCCAGTTCTTCATGCACTACAGTTGTGAGCCGCTTTCCCGTTCCGATCTCGATTCCCTTCATGCAGAGAATCACAATCTTTTTCGCGAGATCCTCCCCCAGCCCCTGCCTGCACAGATCACAGAGAAAGGAACGCAGTGCCTGTGCGTGAATGGAGATAATGACAATCTCCGCCGTTCGAATCGCGGCCCCCAAATCATCGGTCAGTTGAACATCGTCAGACAGGGATAAAAATTCATTTGCCCGCGCTGTACGCAGCTGCGAGAGATGTGCCGAGCCCTTACGCCCCCAGAGTGTGACCGTGTGCCCCACGCGCGCGGCGTACCACGCATGAAACGAGCCCCATCGCCCACAGCCAAGGACAGATACTCTCATGATGATACCTCCACTCGTATGTTCAACAGATCACGGACGACAGCCCCCGCCATAATAAGCCCCACGACAGACGGGACAAAGGACACGCTCGAAGGCACACTGTTCCGCCCTGCGGCTGGCTGCTCCTCCCCAATCTCCGGAGTACACGGCCGCTCGCGTGAGCAGACGACCCTCAGATGCGGAACGCCTTGCTCCTTGAGCTTTTTCCGCAGGACGCGTGCGAGCGGATCTCCTTTCGTGCGGTAGATATCCATGATCTCGAAGAGGGTCGGGTCGAGCTTGTTCGCCGCACCCATGCTCGCGATGATCGGAATGCCGCGCCGATGACACTGCACAGCGAGGTCGATCTTTGCCGTCACTGTGTCCACGGCATCGAGCACATAGTCGTAGTGTTCGGGAAAAAACAGCTCCGCCGCCTCCGGCTGATAGAACGCACGAATCTCACGGACCTCACAGGCAGGATTGATGGAATGAACGCGCCGTGCCATCGTCTCCGTCTTGGACGCTCCGACGGTCTCCGTCAGCGCATGGATCTGTCGGTTGATGTTCGTCACGTCGATCACATCATGGTCAACCAGTGTCAGCCTGCCGATCCCCGCGCGTGCCAGTGCCTCTGCCGCATAGGAACCAACACCGCCAATGCCAAACACAGCTGCCGAGCACCTTCCTAGCTGTTCCACTCCCGCGCGGCCCACAAGCATCTCTGTCCGCGCGAAACGCCGATCCCTCATATTCCCCGCCTTTCCGCATCCATGCATGTCAAAGAGCTGCTGCATCATTGCGCAGCAGCTCCTTTCCGACAGAATTATACAGTTCTCCCCTTATTTGACCACGAGCACAGGGCACTTCGACTGCTCCACCACGTACTGGCTGACACTGCCGAGCAGGACCCCCTTCACAACACCGAGGCCGCGACTGCCCATGACAATGAGATCGATGCCGTTCGACTCTGCAAAGTCGAGGATGACCACTGCCGGCGAGCCCGTATCCGAGAACGACTCCTTCTCGATGCCTGCCGGCACCATCTCAAGCGCACGGTCGAGGATAACATTCCCCGCCTTTGTCACGGAGTCGAGAATCGCATCCGAGAGCACGGCGTTGATTGCAAGCTGATTGATGTTTGCGACATAGAGAAAATTCAGCTTTGCTCCACATGTCTCGGCAAGCATCACAGCATTTTCAATTGCGCGGTCCGCTCCCTCAGAGCCATCCACCGGTACCAAGATATTCTTAATCATGGCAGTTCCTCCTCACTTCTTTAAAGAACATGAACCATATGGACAATATTCAGCGCTCCCTGCGACCATGACGCTGGAATGCGCGTGCTCCAAGACGGCCTGTGTAACGCTCCCGAGAAGAAATCCGCTCACGCGGGAGCGTTTGCGCCCGCCGAGGACGACAAGACCAATGTGCTCCCTGTCAATGAAGCGCAGAATCACGTCTGCCGGTGCACCCGTACAGTGGATACGTTCATACATGACCTCCGCAGGCAGCAGTGCGAGTGCAGGTGCAAAAATCTCGCGTGCTTCCTTCGCCGCTGACCGCACAATGCTCTCCGGGAGCCATGGAACATCTCCCTCATCCGTACTCTCATCGAACGGAGACACATAGAGGATATACACCGTCGCGTGCATGATCAGCGCAATTTCACCTGCAAGACGGACGGCGCGCAGAGACTCCTGCGATCCATCCACAGGAACGAGGATACGCGCGTATTTCAGATATTGCTTCATCGCGCACCTCCCACCCCGCCTTGTTTGATGTATTTATTCGCGAAATTCTGTCAAACTCCTTCTTTATTCCGACGATTATTCCATCCGATGAAAATAAATTGACGTGCCCCATCGAAAATGATAGACTGACTCTACATAATAACGAAATTTGGGAGGCCATGAATTATGGGAGAAGAGCAGACGGTGCAGCTGGATGAGGAAATTGTTGCCGCGACCGGTATTTCAGACATCTATGCCGCAGCAAAACGCCTCGAGGGCATCGTACGAAAGACCCCATTGGTATACAGCGAATTCTTCTCCGAACTCTCGGGCAATGCAACCTATCTGAAACTCGAAAATCTGCAAACCACAGGAGCATTCAAGCTGCGCGGCGCATACAACCGCATCTCCATGCTCACAGAGGAGGAAAAGGCGCGTGGGGTCATCACCGCCTCGGCGGGCAATCATGCGCAGGGCGTCGCCTACGCCTCACAGAAACTCGGCGTAAATGCCATCATCTGTATGCCTGCCACAACGCCGATTCTGAAAGTGGAGGCAACACGCGCGCTCGGCGCGACGGTCATTCTCCACGGCAATGGATTTGACGATGCCTATGCGCACAGTCTTGAACTGCAGAAGGAGAAGGGCTACGTCTACATTCATCCCTTCAATGACCGCGATGTCCTCGTCGGTCAGGGCACGATTGCCCTCGAGGTGATTGACGCGCTCAAGGATGTGGACGCGATCCTCGTGCCCGTCGGCGGCGGCGGACTTGCCTCCGGCATTGCGCTCGCGGTGAAGCTCGTCAACCCGCAGGTGAAGGTCATCGGTGTTGAGCCGGAGAACGCCGCCTGCATGAAAGCTGCGCTCTCCTGCGGGCGCACGATCACTCTGCCCTCCGCCGACACGGTTGCAGACGGCTGTGCCGTGCGCACGGCGGGGAAGCTTACACTCGAATTCTGCCGCCGCTACCTCGATGAGATCATCACCGTCTCAGAGATGGAGATCATGAGCGCCCTGCTCTCGCTGATCGAGAAGCACAAGCTCATCGCCGAGGGCGCGGGGGTCCTCTCCCTCGCCGCGCTCCAAAAACTGCGCATGAAGGACAAAAAGATCGCCGTCCTCATCAGCGGCGGCAACATCGACATCTCCACCATCTCAGCGCTCATCTCGAAGGCGCTGATCTCACGCGGCAGAGTATTTCGCTTTTCCGTACAGCTCCCCGATAAACCGGGACAGCTGCTCACCGTCGCGCAGATCCTTACCGAGCAGGACGCGAACGTTATCCGCCTCGACCACGATCAGACCATGGTGACAGACAGCTTCCAGAAGGTCCAGCTCACCGTCACCGTCGAAGCACACGGACAGGAGCACATCGATCGTATCGTCGCCGCACTCGCATCGAATGGATTTGAGATCAACAAGATTTATTGAGTAATAGGAAAGGATATCTCAAAGCATGACTTCCGCTCCGGTGAAATGTATCGACCAGGATACAGCACAGCATCTCGCCGACCTCTTCAAGACCCTCGGTGACCCTACCCGCATCAAGATTCTCTCCCTCCTTGCATCCGCAGAGGAACTGCGCGTCTACGATATCGCAGACGGCCTGGACATGGGTCAGTCCGCCATCTCCCATCAGCTCCGCGTCCTCCGCAGTGCCCGTCTCGTAAAGTTCCGCCGCGACGGCAAGGAAGTACTCTACTCCATCGACGACGATCACGTACTGAAGCTGCTCAGCCAAGGCCTTGAACACGTACAGCATACATAATATGCCGAAAGGAGTTGTCTCATGAAACACCGCCTCTTCCTCTGCACCGGTATGGCACTCATACTTGCCGCAAGCACGGCGTTTGCCTCCCCCACTCTGCGCACGGGTTCACAGGGACATGAGGTGCTTGTCCTGCAACAGGCACTCCAAAACGCGGGTTACAAGATCAAGAATGCGGACGGGGTCTTTGGCAAGGATACCGAGCGTGCGGTCGCAGAGTTTCAGCGCGACCGCAAAATCAAGATCACGGGCGTAGTCAACAATGCGACGTGGCGTGCGCTCAAGGAGCTCCCCGCAAAGAGCACATGGGGCATTGATGTTCCCCCGCCGCCCGCAGAGAAAAAACAACCGCTCGCGCCGAACGGCAAGCCCATCCTGCCCGCAAGCAAGGTCTCCGATGTCATCAAGACGGCAAAGTCGTACATGGGCACTCCTTACGCATTCGGCGGAGCAACGCCGAAGGGCTTTGACTGCTCCGGCTATCTCCAGTACGTCTTCCAAAAGCACGGCATCACGATCCCACGCACAGCCGATGAGCAGTATAAACTTGGTCTCCGAACAAAGAGCACAAAGGAGCTTGTGCCCGGTGATCTCGTCTTCTTTGAGACGTATGAAAAGGGTGCATCCCACTGCGGCATCTACCTCGGCAAGGGCGAGTTCATCCACGCCTCCACGAGCAAGGGCGTACGTGTCGATGCACTGTCGAACGACTACTGGAAACCGAGGTTCCTCGGCGGCAAGCATATTGTGAAATAGTTGGATCTTACAAGAAGGGTTGATGCCGCTATGATACAGGTTCTTCACCGCTTCATTACCGCCGTCCTCCTTTGCTCTGCCGCAATTTCAGCAACAGCATATGCAGCAGAGCAGCAGGCAGATCCATATCATGTGGACTGGAAAGAGCCGCAGACACGCCGCATCGAAGTCCAACGGCCTCCAACCATGGAGACATGGGGCGTTGTAAAACAAGGAGATGTTCAAACGAAATTCCTACGCTCCATCCCCTATTTGTATAGTTCTTATGAACTACACGAGATCCATAAGGATGGCAAAGTCGAGTATCTTTTCCACGTGCAGGGTGAGTACGGCAGCGACGGAACGGTGCCGCGCCTCACCATCGGAACAAAAGAGGACACGGCATTTGAATTGACTCCTGTCGCTGCAGCGGATCTCAAAACCACCCCATCCAAGGACTACACCGACTATTGGTATTACGCCGGCGATCTCTCCCGTTGGACAGCACTTGAGGAATCAGCGAAGAAAGGGAAGGTAAACGCTTACTTCTATTATTCCCCGAACGGCAAAGGAAGTCGTGACGAGATCTCTCCTCTCGTAAAACGTATTCCGCATTGGCTCACACTTCCCATCGAGGAATGCAATGCGTACGGACCAAAGTACAGCGTCTTCTATCCGGGGATGCCGGCAAAGGAGCTGCGCGAGGCCATCGCCTATCGCTCCAACGCGCATTACGACAGCGGGCGCGCCAAAACATCGAATAAATACGTCTTTTCCGATGTGGGAAATCTCCCCTCATTCGCCTTGCATCCGTCGTGGTCCATGGCAGAGGTGCATTATGTGACATTCCGTGAAGAACCTGCAGGGACTTGGGTAAATTGGGACTACTGGGAGCCCATGTCGAGTGGTATTCATCCGCTTGACACGATTGGATACATCACACAGGCAGTCTACGTAGATCTCTATCCGACGAAATACTATGGCTTTACACTGAAAGGACACGCCGAGAAGCGAAAATGGATCATTGACACCGTTGATACGAAGCGGCATCCGGAGCTCGCGGCAGTGTCGCCGGGCGATGTCATCAAATCCCTCAACGGTATTCCCGTCGACGGCTATCCAAAATATGTGGCAGAGTATCTCATGTACTACAGCGCCCTCGGCGACTTGGAGCTTGTCCTCGAAAACCCAAAGACAGGACTCTATGAGGTCATCGTACGCTCTATGATTCATCTGCCGTTGCCTGCGATTGACTATGCAGCGTATAATGAGAAGTCGAAGCTCCGCTATACAAAAAAACCAATCAACGAGTTCCGACTTGACGGTGCTGTTCCCTTTGAGATCTTCGACCCGCTCGGAAATCCTGCCGCCCATGTAGAGTCTCCACGTACCGACTGGATCTTGGAGCATTTCCATACTGAGAGACCACATACGATGCCGCTCGGCAAATATTTTGCAGCTGCGGCACCTCAATATTGACTTTTCCCGTGCCGCTCATTATAATAGGTCGGTATCGGGATGTAGCGCAGTTTGGTAGCGCATCTGGTTTGGGACCAGAGGGTCGCAGGTTCGAATCCTGTCATCCCGACCATTGCACCTGTAGCTCAGCTGGATAGAGCAACGGCCTTCTAAGCCGTGGGTCGAGGGTTCGAATCCCCCCAGGCGCACCATTGAAATTTACCGTATTGCCGTGTGCAATACGGTTTTTTTGTTGTGTTTTATGCAATAAAAAAGATGTGAGATATTGCTCTCACATCTGCTTTCAATCAATATGGTGGAGACAAGGGGGATCGAACCCCTGACCTCTTGCATGCCATGCAAGCGCTCTCCCAGCTGAGCTATGCCCCCGCGCGTTTCGCGCTGACAAAGGGTAGTATAGCGAAAAGCACATACCTTGTCAAGACTGAATTTTCGGTGCACAGATCGGACGATATGTCCTCTCACGCCTCTGCGTTGCGCTTCTCATAGGCCCCGCTGAGGATGTCCGCCCACCACGCTTCATGTGTCTGATACCACGCGATGGTACGTTGAATGCCGTCATCAAATTTCGTCGTGGGCTGCCATCCAAGTTCGCGTCCGATCTTCGTCGGATCGATTGCATAGCGGCGGTCATGGCCCTTGCGGTCGGTGACGTAGGAAATCTGATCTTCGCCCTTGCCGAGCGCCTGTAAAATCGTTCGTACGACCTCAATATTTGATCGCTCGTTATGTCCACCGACGTTGTAGACCTCGCCCTCCGTCCCCCGGCGCATAATCGCGTCGATGGCACTGCAGTGATCGTCGACGTGCAGCCAGTCGCGGACATTCAGCCCATCGCCATAAACGGGCAGCTTCTCTCCCTGCATCGCACGAATCACCATGAGGGGAATGAGCTTCTCGGGGAACTGGAACGCACCGTAGTTGTTTGAGCAGCGCGAGATGGTCACGGGTACACCGTAGGTACGCGCATATGCCTGTACAACGAGATCGGCAGAAGCCTTCGACGAGGAGTACGGGCTCGACGCATGGAGCGGTGTCTCCTCCGTAAAGAGGAGCTCAGGGCGGTCAAGCGGAAGATCCCCGTACACCTCGTCCGTCGAGACCTGATGATAGCGCCGGATGCCATACTTTCGGCACGCATCGAGCAGTACGCTCGTCCCGATCACATTTGTTTGCAGGAAAATTTCGGGAGTTTCAATCGAGCGGTCAACGTGAGACTCCGCCGCAAAGTTCACCACAATGTCCGGCTGTTCGCGTTCAAAGAGCGCATAGACTGCCGCACGATCCGCAATGTCACCGCGTACAAACGAGAACTGCGGATACTCACGTGCTGCATCGAGCGTCGCCAGATTCCCTGCATAGGTCAGCGCATCATAGCACACAATCGCATCCTCAGGGTGCTCGCGCAGTTCGTAGTAAACAAAATTTGCGCCGATGAACCCCGCGCCGCCTGTCACAATAATCTTCATAATCTCCGCTCCTTTTCTTTATACAGATGATTCGACGTCACTTCTGTTTTTCCTTTTTCGTTTACAGATAACAAACATTTGTGCTATACTATCTTACAGGAGGGATATGGATGAAAAAGCGCATGTACATCGCCATTGATCTCAAAGCATTCTATGCCTCGGTTGAATGCATAGAGCGCGGGCTGAATCCGCTGACCGCACACCTCGTTGTTGCGGATGAGAGCCGCACCAGCAAGACCATCTGCCTCGCGGTCTCCCCTGCGCTCAAATCGCATGGAATCGGCGGTCGCCCGCGCCTATTCGAGGTCATCCGCGCCGTAGAGCAAGCGAACGCACGGAGAAAATATCGCGCTCCGCAGCGGATGCTCACAGGAGAGACAACGGATGCCACCGAACTGGCAGCGCACCCGGAACTTGGAATTGCCTACCATATCGCCCCTCCGCGCATGGCTCTCTATATGGAATACAGCATGCGGATCTATGAGATCTATCTGAGATATGTCTCCTCCGAGGACATCCATATCTACTCCATCGACGAGGTCTTCATCGACGTGACGAGTTATCTTGAGACGGAAAACATCTCTGCGCATGACTTTTCCATGCGTCTCATCCGTGCGGTGCTGCGGGAAACGGGTATCACGGCGACAGCAGGAATCGGTACAAATCTCTATCTCGCGAAGGTCGCGATGGACATTGTGGCAAAGCACATCCCCCCCGATGCAGACGGCGTACGCATTGCTCAACTGGACGAGATGAGCTATCGGCAGAGACTTTGGACCCATCGCCCACTTACAGACTTCTGGCGGATCGGCAGAGGGTACGCGCATAAACTTGAGGAAAATGGGCTCTATACGATGGGGGATGTTGCACGCTGCTCGCTCGGCAGGACAAATACGAAATACAATGAGGAGCTTCTCTACCGCCTCTTCGGTGTACAGGCAGAGCTGCTGATCGACCACGCATGGGGTTTTGAGTCCGCGCGCATGGAGGATATCAAGAACTACCGCCCAAAGTCGCGCAGCACACATATGGGACAGGTGCTGCAGTATCCCTACACTGCGCAGAATGCCCGCCTGGTTGTCTGGGAGATGGCAGATGCACTCTCCATCGATCTCGCCGAGAGGCGCCTTACGAGCGACCGACTGGAACTGACGATCGGCTATGACATCGAGTGCCTGACTCGCCCCGAAATCCGCGACAACTATCACGGACGCATCCGCACGGATCGCTATGGGCGCCGTGTTCCGTGGCCGGCACACGGCAAGATTCTCATCGAACGCGGTGCGGGAACAAATGCCATTATGAGGGCACTGACCGATCTTTTTGATGCGATCGTCACCCCCGATCTTCTCATTCGCCGACTTACCATCTCCGCACAGCATCTAATGACAGAGGAACAGCGTTCCTCTGCCGCTGAGCAGATGAACCTCTTTCCCCCCGAGGAAACGGCAGAGCGGATGACGCCCCCTGCGGAGGCTGCCGCGCAGAAAAAAGAAAAGGCGCTGCAAGAGGCAATCATCGCCATCAAGAAGGCATACGGAAAGAATGCCATCCTACGCGGATCGAATCTCATCGACGGTGCAACAGCACGTCTGCGCAATGCGCAAATCGGCGGACACAAGGCATAGCAGGGAGGAAATACATTATGCAGCGCAGTATAGAAGACTACGCGGACATCATTCATCTGCCGCGCCCCATCTCAAAGACACACCCGCCCATGTCTCTGCGTGACCGTGCGGGACAGTTCGCGCCCTTCTCCGCTCTTACGGGGCTGCATGCTGCCGCAGCCCGCACAGCGGGAGACCGTGCGGCGCAATACGAAGAGTACGGCCCCCCTGAGGATACGGCTTGACAAAAAAAGCAAAGCCCATTACAATACTATCCATGTCGGGATGTGGCACAGTTTGGTAGCGCGCATCGTTCGGGACGATGAGGCCGCAGGTTCGAATCCTGTCATCCCGACCATTTTCATAGATCAATGAGCCGGAGCCCTTGGGGAACACCGGCATTTTTATTTTGGAGGCAGAGATATGGGAAACAAATGCACGCGGTGCAGCTGGGTCAAATTGGATGATCCCATCTATGTGAAGTACCATGACGAGGAGTGGGGCCAGCCGCTTCACGATGACCGCGCACTCTATGAACTGCTTATTCTCGAAACATTTCAGGCGGGTCTTTCATGGGCGACGATCCTGCACAAGCGCGAAAACTTTCGCCGTGCTTACGAGGGCTTCATTCCCGCGCGTGTCGCTGCGTTCGATGCGGCAAAGGTCGAAGAATTGATGCAGGATGCAGGGATTGTTCGCAACCGCCGCAAGATCGAGGCGAGCATTGTGAACAGCCGCATCTTCCTCGACATCGTGCGTGAGTTTGGCTCGTTTGATCGGTATATCTGGGGCTTTACGGATGGGAAACCCGTGCGTGAAAGCTGCGAGCTGCGCACAACCTCGCCACTCTCTGATAAGGTGTCGAATGACCTCAAGAAACGCGGCATGCGATTCGTCGGCTCGACCTGCATCTACTCGACACTGCAGGCGATCGGTGTCCTCGCCGCACATACGGACGACTGCGATTGGAGCAAGGCATGACACACACGGGCGATCCGCGCCTCGCAGCCCTGCGTGCCGCCTTCCCCCACACCGTGCCCATCCTCGCTGGCTTTCTCTTCCTCGGGCTTGCCTACGGTATTTACACGAATGTGTCTGGCTTCTCGTTCTGGTACCCGATGGCGATGAGTGCAATCATCTTCGGCGGCTCGCTCGAATTTATTGCGACAGCACTGCTCCTCAGCCCCTTTGCCCCCATGCAGACCTTTCTCCTCGCACTCATGGTGCAGGGGCGGCACATCTTCTATGGCATCTCCATGTTCGAGAAATACCGCGGTACGGGATGGAAAAAGCCCTACCTCATCTACGGGATGTGTGATGAATCGTTCTCCATTAACTATACGTCAAAGATTCCACAGGGGGTCGATGCGAGCTGGTTCATGTTCTTTGTCACCCTGCTGAACCAGCTCTACTGGGTTGCGGGCGCGACCATCGGCGGACTGGTCGGCACGCAGCTCCCCATCAACACAGACGGCATTGCGTTCGCGATGACGGCGCTCTTCGTCGTCATCTTTATCGAGCAGTGGCTGAACGACCCGCAGCACTACACTGGAATCCTCGGGCTTGCCGCAGCGGGCATTGCGCTCGCAATCTTTGGACGTAACACATTCATGCTCCCGACCATGTTCATCATCCTCGCGGGCTGCCTTGTACTGCGCCCCTTCATCGAAAGGAGGCATGCGGCATGACGTTCACTGAGCAGTGTATCACCATCGGGCTCTGTGCGCTTGCGAGTGTACTCACGCGTGCCCTCCCCTTTCTCCTGCTCTCGGAGAAAAAGCCGACACCGCCTATGATCCGCTATCTCGGCAATGTCCTCCCCGCTGCTGTCTTTGGAATGCTCGTCATCTACTGCCTCAAGGATACGAACTTCCTTGGCGGCACACACGGGCTGCCGGAGATCGTGGGAATCCTTGTGACGGCGATGCTGCATCTGAAGTTCCGCCAGATGCTCCTCTCCATTGGAGGAGGGACGGCGGTCTATATGATACTAATTCAATGCGTATTCATCCCATAAAAAAATTCCCCATAAAGGGGAATTTTTTTATGGTTACATATAGTCATCCGCCGTGCGGGTCTTTGCCTTCTTGCCGAGCCCAAGCATGCGTGAGATGCGGTCGACGATGACATAGAACACGGGAATGAGGAAGATACCGAGGACTGTTGCAAAGAGCATGCCGCCGACAACGGCGACGCCCATACCGTTGCGTGCCGCAGCGCCTGCGCCCGATGCCATGCAGAGTGGCAGACAGCCAATGATGAACGCGAACGAGGTCATGAGGATCGGACGGAGACGCAGCCCCGCCGCCTGAATCGCTGCCTTGAGCGGATCCATGCCGCGATCGACACGGATCTTTGCGAACTCAACAATCAGGATCGCGTTTTTGGCTGCAAGACCGATGACCATGATGACACCGATCTGCATGTAGACGCTGTTCTGATAGCCCGCCGCCGGTATCCCGATCGTACCGAAGATCGTCGCGAGAATATACTCGGAGAAGAGTGCACCGAAGATACCCGTCGGCACCGTGAAGAGCACGGCGAACGGTACGCTCCAGCTCTCATAGAGTGCTGCAAGACAGAGGAAGACGAAGACAAGACAGAGGGCAAGCACCTGCATGGTTGAATCCGCCGACTTCTGCTCCTCCCGGCTCTGCCCCGACCATTCGATGCTGAATCCGGAGCCTGCGTGCTTCTGCACGATCTCGGTGATGGCGTTCATCGCCTCGCCCGAGCTGTAGCCGCTGCCGGAGCTCCCCTGGAACGTGATCGAGCGTGCACCGTTAAAGCGGCTGATCTGCGTCGGTCCCGTTGTGAGTTTTGGCCTGAGGAGGGTATCCAAGGGAACCATACCGCCCGTCGAATTGCGGACAAAGACGAACTTCGCCGCCTCCGCCTCGGTGCGATAGGTCACGTCGGACTGCAGCACGACCTTGTAAGTACGCCCGAACTGATTGAAGTCATTGACCTCATAGCCGCCGAAGTTCACCTGCAGTGCCGTAAATACATCGGAGAGTTCAACGCCGAGATTTTTGACCTTCTCGCGGTCGATCTCGTACTGATAGCTCGGCGCGTTGATCTTAAATGTCGAGCGCACGCCCCGCAGTTCGGGACGTGTATTTGCCTCCGCAAGAATCGCATTCACGATGTCGTTGAGCTCGGTATCGGAGTGACCGGTCATGTCCTGCAGCTGGAGTGACCAGCCGCCGACATTGCCGAGCCCCGGCAGTGCGGGCGGATTGATGGCAATGACGAGTGCCTCGGGGGCCTCCATCGCGCCGACGCGGAACATTGTACCGACCGCAGCGGCAACGGACTCAGCAAGCCCTGCACGCTGCGACCAGTCCTTCATACCGACAAAGACGACCGCGCCGTTGGAGTTCGCACCACCCGCGAGGATGTCGAAGCCGTTGATCGACATGACGGCGCTCTGCCCCTTGATCTCGCGCTGTGCCGCCTGCTGGATCTTGTCCACCGTCTTCTGTGTCTGGTTCGTGGACGTACCCGGCGGCAGCTGAATCGCGACCATCAGATAGCCCTGATCTTCCTCGGGGACAAACGTCGACGGCAGATTCCGATAGATGATCGCCGTAAGCCCGCAGACAATGAGCAGGAAGATGACGGCAACCCTCGCCTTGCGGATGAACTTGCTGACAATGCCGACATAGCCCTTGCGCGTCGCATCGAACCAATTGTTGAATCGGTCAAAGAAGCGGTCGAGTGCGCTCTTTTTCTCATTCTCCTTCTTGGGCTTCAGCATGAGTGCACAGAGTGCCGGAGTCAGCGACAGTGCGACGAAGGCGGAAATCGCCATTGAGATTGCAATCGTGAGAGCGAACTGCTTATAGAGCACGCCCATCATGCCGCCGAGGAAGGCGACAGGGACAAAGACCGCCGCAAGCACGAAGGCAATCGCGACAACGGGTCCCTGCACCTCCGACATCGCACGCTCCGTCGCATCAATGGGCGAAAGCCCGCTCTCCATATGGTGCTCGACGTTCTCGATGACGACGATCGCATCGTCGACGACGAGACCGATGGCAAGCACCATCGCAAAGAGCGTCAGCGTATTGATGGAGAAATCGAGCAGAACGAACGCACCGAATGTACCGATGAGGGACACCGGCACGGCGAGCAGCGGGATGAGCGTCGCACGCCAGCTCTGCAAAAAGAGGAAGATGACAAGCACGACGAGCAGCAGTGCCTCAAGGAAGGTATGCACAACCTCCTTGATGGACGCATTGATGTAGTCCGTGCTGTCAAAGACCGACTTCATCTTAAGGCCGGGCGGGAAGGTTTTCTCCGCCTCATCGAGGATCTTGCGCACCTCCGCAAGGGTAATCATTGCGTTCGCATCGGAGGTCAGCTGAATGCCGAAGCCGACGGCGGGATAGCCGTTAAATTTCGCAACAATATTATTTTGACGCTGACCGGTCTCAATACGTGCGACATCCTTCAGGCGGATGAAAGAGCCATCCTTGCCCGAGGCGATGATGACGTTGCCGAACTCCTCGGGGGTCGTAAGTCGCCCCTGCACCTTGCCCGTGAACTGCTTTTCCTGCCCATTCTGCGTCGGCATACCGCCGACGGTTCCGGCAGGAGCCTGTACGTTCTGCTCGTTGATTGCCTCCGTAATATCCGCGACGGTCAGTCCAAGCTCTGCGAGGCGGTCGGGGTTCATCCAGACGCGCATCGCATAGTCGGCACCGAATACCTGCACCTCGCCCACGCCGCTGACGCGCTTGATCGCATCGAGGAAGTAGAGCGTTGCATAGTTCTTCATGAAGGCGCGGTCATAGGTGCCGTCCTCGGAGTACAGCGAGACGAAGTATGCCATCTGCCCCGAGGATTTGCGCGTCGTAACACCCGCGGACTGCACGGAGGACGGCAGGCTGGCATTTGCCCCCGCCGCATTGTTCTGCACCTTGACGGCATCCATATCGCCGTCCGTGCCGACATCGAACGTAACAGAGAGGCTGTAACGCCCCGTATCATCGGAGGTGGAGCTCATGTAGTCCATCCCCTGCGTACCATTGATCTGTTCCTCGATGACCTGCGCCACCGTCTCATTGACAACGGCAGCACTTGCGCCCGTATAGTTCGCCGACACCGCAACCGTCGGCGGCGAGATCTGCGGATACTGCGCGATCGGCAGCGAGAACCCCGCAATCGTACCGATGATGACGATCATCACCGCAATGACAATCGCAAAGATCGGACGATGGATGAAAAATTTTGCCAAAGGGTCCCCTCCTTACTTCGTGGGCGTAAGCTCACGTGTGTTAAAGTTAGAGGTATCCCCCTCAATGGAGAAGCCCATCTCGTCGGCCGTCACCATCGTCAGGGCAAGATCGCCGCCCTCCTGAAGCGTAGTCAGCCCCTCGACCACGACGATGTCCGAAGCATCGAGACCATCCTTGACGACATAGTAGCTGCCAACCTTTTCCCCAAGCGTGATGGTGCGGGCAACCGCCTTGTTGTTTTCCCCGACAAGCATGACAAAGGACTTGCCGAGAAGCTGCTGAACGGCGCGTTCAGGAACGAGTACGGCATTCGGAATAGTATCGCCGATGAGACTGACGCGTGCGAACATCCCGGGCAGGAGCAGCCCGTCCGGATTGTCAAAGAGCGCCTTGACCGTAAGCGTTCCCGTCTGTGCAGCAAGCGCACGATCCGACGTGACGATCTGTCCGATGATCGGATACTTCGAGCCGTTCGAGAGCGTAAGCTCCACGATGGTCGCACCGATCCCGCCCGTCTTTGCCGCCTGTGCCACAAGATCCAGATACTCGTTCTCCGAAAGGCTGAACTGAGCAAAGATCGGATCCGATGTCCCCATCGAGACGAGTGTCGTCGTTCCCGCCGAGACGAATGTGCCCATCGCCACATCATCCACGGAGAGCTGTCCCGACATGGGCGCATAGATCACGGTATCGTCGAGGTTCTCCTGTGCCTGACGGACGAGTGCCGTATTTGCTGCGACAACCGCCTCATAGGCATTCACCTGTGCCTGCTGCGTGGCAAGCGTCTGCTCGGATACTGCCGCACTCGCATAGAGCTGCTGATAGCGGCTGAGATCCGTACGCGCATTGTTCAGCGTCGCCTCGGACTGGGCGAGGTTCGCCTGTGCCTGAAGGAGAGCGCTCTCGTACTGGCGCGAGTCGATGCGGTAGAGCGGCTGCCCCGCCGCGACGGACTGTCCGCCCACAATGTATTTTTCCACAATATTTCCGGAGACACGGGCCTGGATCTTCACCTCGTCCGTCCCCATGATCTGCCCCGCATAGACATGCGTGATCGGCGTATCCTGCCGCAGGACATTCATCGCCTTGACCGCCGTCGGACGTGCACCGCCCGCCTGCTTGTCGCCGCAGCCGGCGAGCAGCGTACCGAGCGCAAAGATCACAGCGATAAAAACGCCAAGACCTTTTTGGTTCTCAAACAAATAAAAGACCTCCTCTTTCCCATTCCCCACTGAAATGACTATTTTGATACAGTGATGAAGAAGGGCAGGGTTCCGTATGGGACTTCCTGCCGCAACAAAATTATATTATCGGAGCAGACGAAAAAAGTCAAGAAATGATGTTCACTCTATCATGAAGTTTAAGGAAGAGTTAATCAACTCAGCCGTGCTTGAGGCAACGGAGTGCGGCCGCAGCAGCCTGTTGCTCCGCCTCCTTCTTGCTGCGTCCCGTCCCTTCCCCCATCGCCTGTCCCGCGACGAGAACACGCGTGGTGAACCGCTTGTCGTGATCGGGGCCGGTCTCACCGATCAGCTCGTAGGCAACACTCGCGCGGCGTTTTTGCTGGATATGTTCCTGCAGAGTCGTCTTGTAGTCATGCGCTACATAACTGCGCTGAACGAGCGGAGCCTCGGGGGCCAGCTGACGCATGACGTAGTCCCGCGCAGTCTCCCATCCGCCGTCAAGATAGACCGCACCGATGACCGCCTCGAATGCGTTCTCGAGGTTGTTCTGTCGATCTGCTCCGCCGCCGAGCAGTTCCCCGCGTCCGAGCTGCAGATAACTGCCGAGATCAAGCCGACGTGCGAGGCGTGCGAGCGTCTCACTCTGTACAAGGCTCGCGCGCATCTTCGTGAGCTCTCCCTCCGTACAGTCCGGATAAGACGCATACAAATATGTGCTGGAGGCAAGCTCCAGCACGGCATCGCCCAGAAATTCCAGACGTTCGTTATGCGGTACAGTTCCCTTCGCTTCATTGGTATAGGAAGGATGGGTCAGCGCCTCATCCAGCAGGGAGAGATCATCAAAGGAAACGCCGATGTGCGCGGAAAGGCGCACGAGTGCCGCGCGCCTTTCCTTCGATATTTCGTGTGCCATTGTGATTACTTCTGATACTTTTTGACGACGAGACAGGCATTGTGCCCGCCGAAGCCAAAGGAGTTGGAAATTGCAGCACGTACCGTTTTCGCACGCGCTTTGTTCGGTACATAGTCGAGATCGAGCCCCTCATCCGGCGTGTCGTAATTGATCGTCGGGGGAAGCATATCGTTCTCGACCGCAAGTGCCGCCGCAATCAGTTCGACACTGCCCGCAGCGCCAAGGAGATGTCCCGTCATCGACTTGACCGAGGAGACAGCGACATCCTTTGCCGCCGCACCCCAGACCGTTTTGATCGCCTCGGTCTCACAGAGGTCATTCATGTGGGTGGATGTGCCATGTGCATTGATATAGTCCACATCCGTCGGATTCAGTCCCGCATCATCAAGTGCAAGCTGCATGCACTTTGCCTGATATGCACCGTGCGGCGCAGGACTTGTGATGTGATACCCGTCCGAGTTGGAGCCGTAGCCGACAAGCTCGGCATAGATATGTGCGCCGCGTGCCTCCGCATGCTCGAGAGTCTCGAGTAGGACAAGACCTGCGCCCTCCCCCATAACGAAGCCGGAGCGGTTCTTGTCGAACGGGCGTGAGGCATGCGCGGGATCGTCATTGTGATCCGTGCAGAGCGCCTTCATCGCGGCAAAGCCCGCACTCGCCGCCTCGGAGATGCTTGCCTCCGTACCGCCCGCAATCATAACATCCGCCTCGCCGCGCTGCATCACGCGATAGGCATCACCGATGCAGTTTGCCCCCGTCGCACACGCCGTCACGACGCAGGACACAGGACCATGCAGGCCATAGTTGATCGCAACCTGTCCCGCAGCCATATTGGCAATCATCATTGGAATGAAGAAGGGACTGACGCGCTCAGGTCCTTTGTCAAAGAGGCGCTCGTATGTGCTGTGCATCGTTTCAATGCCGCCGATGCCCGCACCGACATAGGCTCCGATGCGGTCACGATCCTCATTTTCCAGATTGAGCCCCGCGTCCGCGATCGCCATGCCGGCCGACACAACTGCAAACTGGGCATAGCGATCCATGCGCTTTGCCTCTTTCTTGTCAATGTAGCCGTCTACGTCAAAGTCCTTGACTTCGCCCGCAATCTGCGCAGCGTAGTTCGTTGCGTCAAAGCGGGTGATCCGTTCAATGCCGTTCTTGCCCGCAAGCAGTGCCTCCCAGAACGCATCCTTGCCAATGCCGATCGGTGTGATCGGGCCAACCCCTGTGACGACAATTCTCTTCTTCAAACCAACCGACTCCTTTCCTAGAGTACGCACCCTAGTTTGCTTCCTCAAGCTGTTGTTTCAGCTCCTCATATATCTCATGAACAGTCAAAATCCGGTCAATGCGCGGCATAAACTCGCCCGTAAAGACAAGGCCTGTCTCAAGATCCCCCTGCTGCGCACGCGAGAGTGCACGAATGATGCAGAAGTGATGATCACACTGCTTCAAGCAGCGGTCGCAGACGGTTGGCGGAACGGGGCCATCCATGATCCGTTTGGAGAACGGCGTGCGTACGGCACGCCCCGGCAGCCCCACAGGGCTATGGATGATAACAATGTCGTCCTTCTTGGATTTCAGATAGTACTGTTTCAGTGACGGTGCGGCATTCGACTCCACACACGCGGCAAAGCGCGAACCGAGCTGTACGCCGTCCGCGCCCATCTTGTGCAGATCGGCGATATCCTGTCCCGTCAGAACGCCGCCGGCTGCAAAGATCGGAATCTTTACCGCCGCGCGGACATCGGAGATGATATTGCGTACGGACTGATCCGTACCAAGATGTCCGCCCGCCTCCTTGCCCTCGACAACAACAGCCGCCGCGCCGAGCTTCTCGGCGATCTTTGCCAGCTTCGCCGTAGAGACGATCGGTACAATCGGCGTGCCGGACTCCTTGCCGAGCTGGAACATGTCGCGGGAGAACCCTGCCCCCGCGACCACGAGGTCAATGCCTTCGTCAATCGCAATTTTAACAGCATCGGAGAAATCGCTTGCCGCGACCATCTCGTTGATGCCGATGATCCCATTCGGAGAAAGCGAGCGTGCGAGCCGGATCTCATAGCGCAGCTCCTTCGGCTTCATGCCGGAGGCTGCGATGAGCCCGATCCCGCCCTCGTTTGCAGCAGCGGCTGCGAGCCGCGCCGTTGTAATGCGGATCGCCATACCGCCCTGAATGATGGGGACGGCGGCAATTTTATTGCCAATCCTCACCTCGGGTAGTCTCATATAAGCCCTCCAATCGGGAGAGATCGCCACACAGCAGCAAGGTGTTCACCGAGCACCATTTCTCTCCGCAAGAAGTTTTGGCTCATCTCCCATCCATGTATGCACCGATTTCACGTCACGCTCGGACGGAAGACGAATCTATTACAGCAGGGCACTCATCAGCCCTGATTGTATGCGTGGTCAGTAATACTGCCTTTTGAGAAAAATCCCGTGCGCCTGAGCTGTCACGGGATTTCCCAAAAAGACCAGTTTTGTGCACGAATGCGATTGCTATCGCAGTGTCTTACTTGTTCTGATCGATGTAATTGACGACATCCTGAACCGTTTTAATCTTCTCAGCAGCCTCATCGGGGATTTCTACATTGAATTCCTCCTCAAAAGCCATGATGAGCTCAACGATGTCGAGCGAATCTGCGCCAAGATCGTCAATGAAGGTGGACTCGAGCGTGACTTCATCAGCCTCCGAGCCAAGCTGTTCCACGACGATGTCGCGAACCTTGTCAAACGTTGCCATGCATTTTCACCTCCTTTAAATAGATTGATTGTATGCTACATAACCATGCCGCCGTCTACATTCAGCGTTTGGCCGGTAATGTACGATGCTGCATCACTCACAAGGAAGAGTACAGCATCGGCAACATGCTCCGGTTTGCCGAGCGTTCCCAGCGGAATTCCCTCGACAAGCTTTTCACGAATGCTGTCCTTCAGGACAGCTGTCATATCGGTGTCAATGAAGCCGGGCGCAACGACATTGACCGTGATCCCGCGCGGCGCAAACTCCTTTGCCGCAGCCTTCGAGAAGCCGATCACGCCGGCCTTTGCGGCGGCGTAGTTCGTCTGCCCCACGTTGCCGATCTCACCGACAACGGAGGAGAGATTCACGATGCGTCCGCTGCGCTGCTTTGTCATAAACTTTGCGGCGGCCTTTGTGCAGGCGTAGACCCCCTTGAGGTTCGTGCCAATGACCGCATCGAAATCCTCATCCTTCATGCGGATAAGCAGCGTGTCACGCGTGATGCCCGCATTGTTGATGAGAATATCGAGCCCACCGAGCTGCTCATGCACATGCGCGACCATCTCGGCTGCAGCAGTGCTGTCTGACACATCGGCCTGAACGATCACTGCTGTACCGCCCTGCTCCTCGATGATCGCTCTGACCTCTTCGGCAGCAGCCTGATTTCCTGCATAGTTGACGGCAACCTTCGCCCCCTCCCGTGCAAGCCGGATGGCGATCGCGCGTCCAATGCCGCGAGAACCGCCCGTAACAAGAGCAACTTTCCCCTCAAGAAGCATGAATATCCTCCTTAAATCACACCGAATTCATTTAAGCATTACTTCTTTAGTGTGTCAAGTGTTTTTTGCAGGGATTCCACATTCTCGACGTTCAGGCTCCTCAGCGTCTTGTCGATGCGCTTGTTGAATCCTGCCAGCGTCTTGCCCGGGCCACACTCGACGTAGGTATCCGCGCCAAAGTCGCGCATGGTATTCACACACGCGATCCAGCGCACGGGATGGTCCGCCTGTGCTACAAGATTCGCCTTGATCTCCGCTGCCGTCTGCTGAAGACCGCCCGTATAGTTCGAAACGACAGGGAACGCTGCGTCGTGCAGCTCCACCTTGTCGAGCTCCGCCGCAAGTTTCTTCGCGGCAGGTTCCATGAGCGTCGAGTGAAACGGCGCCGAGACCGGCAGGATGACCGCCTTCTTCGCGCCCTTTTCCTGCAACAGCTGCACAGCTGTCTCCACGCCCTTTGCTGTCCCCGCGATGACCGTCTGGCCGGGACAGTTGAAGTTGACCGCCTGAACAGCCCCCACAGAGCTTGCTTCGGCACAAACAGAGATGATCGTCTCATCGTCGAGCCCGATGACTGCAGCCATCGCGCCCTCACCCACAGGAACAGCCTCCTGCATATAGGCACCACGCTTGTGCACGAGCAGGACGGCATCCTGGAAAGAGAGTACGCCCGCAGCCACGAGTGCCGCATACTCGCCGAGACTGTGCCCTGCCGCGATCTCGGGCACAATCCCCTCAGCACGCAGGAGCTCGGAGGCGATGACCGCGACCGTGAGGATCGCAGGCTGTGTGTGCTCGGTCAGCTGCAGCTGATCGGCAGGCCCCTCAAAGCAGAGCTTGCTGATGGAGTAGCCAAGTGCCTCATCGGCCTCCGCAAAACGTTTCTTTGCAAGATCGTAGGTATCGAAAAAATCCTTTCCCATACCGACGACCTGCGCTCCCTGTCCGGGGAACAGAAATGCACGTTTTCCCATCGCGATCCCCCTCACTCACAAGTCCTGCGCGCTGCATCGAACGCACCGGGCAGACCATTTACAATGTCTTCCATGATCTGTGCAACGGGCTTGATGTCCGAGAGCATGCCGGAGATCTCGCCGATCATAACAGATCCGTTGTCGACATCGCCCTCATGTGTTGCACGATGCAGACTGCCGACACCGAGCTGCTCGAGTTCCTCGTGCGAGGCACCTGCGGCCTCCATCTCCTCGTACTTGCGCGAGAGCTTGTTCTGCAGAACGCGCGCCGGATGGCCGAGCGAGCGCCCCGTGACGACGGTCGAGCGATCCTTTGCCTTGAGCACGGCGTTCTTGTAGTTCGGGTGTGCAATGCACTCCTCACTCAGGACGAAGCGCGAGCCCATCTGGATCGCCTGCGCGCCGAGTGCGAACGCCGCTGCCATGCCGCGCGAATCGCCGATGCCGCCTGCGCCGATCACGGGGACATCCACTGCGTCAACGACCTGCGGCAGGAGTGCCATCGTCGTAATCTCGCCGATGTGACCGCCGGACTCCGTCCCCTCTGCAATTACGGCATCCACGCCCGTACGTACGAGGCGACGTGCAAGTGCGACCGACGCGACCACAGGGATGACCTTCGAGCCAATCTCCTTGAGTGCCGGCACATACTCACCGGGGTTACCCGCGCCCGTCGTGATGACGGGGACGCGCTCCTCGAGCACCACCTGCATGACCTCCTTGACAAAGGGGCTCATGAGCATGACATTCACACCGAAGGGCTTCTCCGTCCATCCCTTGACCTTGTGGATCTCATTCCTGAGTGCATCGGGCGGCATGTGGCCGGCACCGATCAGTCCAAGTCCCCCCGCGTTGGAAACAGCAGAGGCAAGTTCGGCTGTGCCGATCCATGCCATGCCACCTTGGAAAATTGGATACTTGATGCCAAGCATCTGACAGATCGGATTGTGTTCAAACATTAACCGTTTTCCTCCTTCGCCCACTTCATAATACACGATGCCCATGTAAGTCCCGCGCCGAAACCTGCGAGGGCGATGTTGTCTCCCTTTTTGAACCGCTGCGCGTGCGCCGCCTCCGCAAGGGCGACAGGGATGGATGCGGCAGACATATTGCCGTAACGATGAATATTTATAATGACTTTGTCCATCGGCATGTCAAGTCGCTTGGCTGCCGCCTGGATAATACGGATATTCGCTTGATGCGGGACGAGGTAGTCCAGCTCCTCGCGCTGCATTCCGGCGCGTTCGAGGGAGGTCTCTACCGTCTTTCCCATAACCTTGGTTGCAAAGCGGAACACCGCCTTGCCGTCCATGTGGACGAAGTTGAGGCGCTGCTCAATCGTCTCCGGTGTCACAGGACAAAGGCTGCCGCTCGACGGAATATCGAGAGCATCGCCCCCCGAGCCGTCGCTGCCAAGATCAAAGGAGCGTATCCCATAGCCCTCCTCAACGGGTCCGAACACAGCCGCGCCCGCACCGTCGCCGAAGAGAATACATGTGTTGCGATCCTGCCAGTCAATGACCTTTGACAGGGTCTCGCCGCCGATCACGAGGACGTGGCGATAGATGCCATTCTCGATAAACTGCGATGCAATCGATGCAGCGTAAACGAAGCCGGAGCACGCTGCCGAGAGATCGAATGCAGCCGCCTGTTTTGCCCCGAGGCGATCTTGAAGCACACACGCCGTCGACGGAATGATCCGATCTGAGGTAAGTGTTGCCATGATGATGAGGTCCAAATCCTCGGCAGCGATGCCTGCATCCGTGAGTGCCATCTCTGCCGCATGCTGTGCGAGCACAGAGACCGGCTCACCATCCGCAGCGATGCGCCGCTCATGAATGCCCGTGCGTTCGACGATCCATGCATCATTTGTCTGAACCATCTTCTCAAGGTCAAAGTTCGTCAGCACGCGCTCCGGAACGTAGTAGCCCGTTCCGAGGATGCCTGCACTGATGTTAGGCACGATCCCTCTCCCCCTCCTTTGCCAGAGCATCACGGATCTGATCCAACACTCTTCCATTCACGTAGTCCACGGTCACGCCAATCGCGCTTGCAACAGATTTTGCATCCGAGGATCCGTGCCCGATGACACAATAGCCGTTCACGCCGAGGAGCGGCGCACCGCCATACTCTCGGACATCGAGCCGCTTGCCGAGACGCCGAAGTGTCGGCATGAGGAGAAGTGCGCCAAGCTTTGCCATCAGGCCTGCGCCGCGAATCTCTTCGCGGATGAGCCCCAGAATCGTTTTCGCAAGGCCCTCTGCAAATTTTAGCACAACATTCCCGACAAATCCATCACAAATGACGACATCAAAATTCCCCTTGGGCACATCACGCCCCTCTGCGTTGCCGCAGAAGCGGATGTTGGGCTCCGCCTTGAGCATGGGATATGTCTCCTTCGCCTGCTCGTTGCCCTTCGTCTCCTCCTCACCGATATTGAGAAGGCCGACGCGCGGATGCTCGATGCCAAAGACATGCTGCGCATAGAGGGAGCCCATGACTGCGCTCTGTACGAGATGCTCCGGCTTCGAATCCACATTTGCCCCCGAGTCGAGCATGAGCGTCACGCCGTCCGGTGTCGGCATCGGCGTTGCGATGGAGGGTCGGCCGACACCGCGTATGCGGTGTAGGATCAGCTGCGCTGCGGCAACTGCCGCTCCCGTCGAACCCGCGGAGAACACCGCGTCACAGCTGCCCTCCTTGACAAGGCGGGTCGCGACCACAACGGAGGAATCCTTCTTGGAACGCACCGCCTCGGCGGGATGTTCGTTCATGCCAATCACCTCAGAGGCATGGACGATGGAGATGTGCAGGGCGGCAGGATCTGCACCGTGAAGCTCTGCACGAATTTGCTCCTCATCCCCGATCAGCACAATCTCGCAGTCGTATTTCTTCGCGGCATCCACCGCTCCGCGTACAATCTCCTTCGGAGCGAAATCACCGCCCATCGCATCGACCGCTATACGCATCCTGCACTCCCTTCCCCCATGCCGTTCCCTCACCGTTCGAGAGATACCACGATAAACTTTGCACGAAAGACTTCTTTATCTTCTCGATATGTCTTAACCCATACAAAAATTTTATTCCCGCGCACCTTCACGATCTCCGCATGTGCAATGACCGTATCGCCCTTTTTGATCGGCGTCTTATACTTTACGTTTGCGACCCCCGTCATGGCGATCGGCGCGTCAATGATTGCAAGTGCGAGTGAGTTTGCCTGAGAGAAGAGTGCCGTGCCGCGCGCAATCTCCAAGTCCGCGAAGAGGAGATCATCCGTCACGCGCAGCGCCGATGTTCCACGCACGCCCAGTTCAAGGGAGAGCAAGTCGCCGATCACCTCGGTGTGCGGAATGGCGCGTACCTTCTCGCGCGCGTTCTCCGCAAGCGTGCGCACACGAGCGCGCAGCTCAGGGATGCCGAGCTCCGTGCGGTCGAGCCGCACCGTCTGCACACTCACGGCAAGTTTTTTCGCAAGCGCCTCATCCGTCAGAAACGGTTCTTTCCGCACGGCCATAACGAGCGTCTCCTGCCGCCGACGCTTCTTCTCCGTCATCACGTCACTCCTCTCCAAAATACACGATATGCTGTGACATACGCGCGTATTTATTATTTTTAGCACCTGATGCTATCTATACGAAGGTATTATACTAGGTGCTAAAAAAAATTGCAAGAGGATTTCATTAAAAAAGAACTGCTGCAGGAAGTCAGATGACTTCCTGCAGCAGTTCGACGGTTCTCATTCAGCCGCCTCGGCCACAGGTTTTCCATCATAATAGCCGCATTCCATGCATACGTGATGCGGAAGCTTCGGCTCATGACACTGCGGGCACGATACGTAGTGCGGCGCTTCGAGTTTCCAGTTTGCACGGCGGCGGTCACGGCGTGCTTTCGATGTCTTTCTCTTTGGTACTGCCACTTTGGATACACCTCCTTAATCGTTTTGGAGTAGGCTTTCTAAAGCCGCCAGTCGGGGATCTGGCACGAACGAATCACAGTCACAGGCCCCCTCGTTCAGGTTCTGTCCACAGACCGGACAGAGACCCTTGCAATCAGACTTACACAGCTCACGCAGCGGCTCAGCCACAAGGAGGGTGTCACGTACGAGATCATCCAGAATGATGGCCGTGCCATCATAGGACGCAGTCTCATCCGTTTCTCCCGGAGTCTTCGCATAGTCCTCAGAAAAATCAAGCGTTAATTCCCGCTCCCCCTCTGCAAGGCAGCGGTCACAGACAAAGCATCGGCGCGTACGAATCGTTCCTGTGGTACGCAGAGAGGATCCCGTATTCATCACCGAACCGTCGACATAAATCTCTCCGCGAAACAATCCGGCATCCTCTTCCAAACCAATGGACTCCGGTGCAACGACAAACGAGAAGGAACGACTTTCACCAAGAGGGAATGTCGCCTCGTCAACATCCAGCTTCATCATGACGCATGACCTTTCACATTATAGCGGCGGTTTTCGGCATTGTCAAGGAGGGTTTTCAGAGATCCGCCACATCCTCCTGCGGTGCATTCATCTGAGCCTTTGCCGTACGCAGGACATTCATCGCCTGATTCAGCCCCATCTCTGCCTGCTGCACCCCCTTGAACGTGCTGCCGACGTGTGCGATCAGCTGCTCGAACACCTGATTCGCATAGGCATCCGCGTCGCTCTGCAGGCGTGCGGCACTCGTCTGTGCCTGCTCCATGATCTCGCGCGCCTGATCCTGTGTCTGCTGCATAATCGTGCGGGCGCGTTCCTTTGCCTGGATGACGATCTCACTCTCCTCAAGCAGCTGATTGGCGCGGGACTGTGCGGTATCGATGATATCCTTTGCCTCCTCGCGTGCGCGGCTAATGATGCTCTCCTGCTCCTGCATGATCTCCGCCGCACGGTTCAACTCCTTCGGGAGATCCATGCGCAGCTCCTCCACAAGGTGAACAATCTCATCATCATTCACAAGAGCCTTATCGCTGAAGGGGAGGTGAGATGCATCCGCAACCAGATCTTCGAGCTTTTTCAGCGTATCAACTACTGCCATAAATCTATCTCCTTTACCTGCACGGCCCCGAGACATTATCCCAGAGGCGGCTTTTTGCCATACAGCTTCAAAATCGCCTGCTCCACCGACGGCGGTACAATCCCCTGTACCGGCCCGCGGAAGCGGATGAGCTCACGCACCCCCGAGGAGCTGACAAAGGTCAGATCGGGACGCGTCAGCAAGAATATCGTATCGCTCTCCGGCATGAGGTGACGAACCATCGCCGCATGATTCTCCTCGTACTCAAAGTCCTTTACAGAGCGCAGCCCGCGTACCACGACACGCGCATTCTGCTGCTCCATGTAGTCCGTCAAGAGCCCGGAGAACACGTCCACGCGCGCATTCGGAACATGTGCCGTCGCCTCGCGCAGAAATCGAACGCGGTCATCCAGAGGGAAACAGCCCTCCTTTTGCACATTGTGAAAAATGCAGACAATGAGCTCGTCGAACATGGCAGCTGCACGCTCCACAATGTCAATATGCCCCGTCGTCACGGGGTCAAAGCTGCCGGCAAATACCGCGCGTCTCATCCCTGCACCTCCTCGGTATAAAAGCATAACCGTGCCGCACCGTAGCGACGTTCACGGAGCAGCGAGAAACTGCCTGCGTGATCGATCAAAGGCTCCTCAGCCCCCTGTTCGAGAATGAGGAGCCCCTCTGCGGCAAGAATCCGCCCCTCCTCCACCGCGCAAAGCACGCGTGTATTGTCCCCGCTTTCATAGGGCGGATCGGCAAAGACGAGGTCAAACGTGTGCCCCTCCTGCGAAAGTGCAGCAAGCTGTCCATAGACATCACCGCGCCGAATCACTGCGCGGTTCTCCATCTTCGTCCGGCGAATATTTTCCGCCATAACGGCGTGCGTTGTGCGGTCCACAAGCACAGCGCATTCCGCTCCGCGTGAGAGTGCCTCAAGTCCGAGTGCCCCCGTCCCTGCAAAGAGATCGAGCACCTGCGCATCATAGACGCGTGTGCCCAGCATACTAAAGAGAGCCTCGCGCGTACGGTCAGCCGTCGGACGGGTCCCCACCCCCACAGGGGATTTCAGACGTGTGCCGCGTGCGCTGCCCGTAATGATTCGCATCGCATTCCTCCCGCCATTCTACTATGGACTTTCCTATTCTACCACAATTTGCATTTGTATTTCAACAGGTCGCCGCGGCATAAAACTATGTTATAATATGAAAACTACGAAATGGAGAAGCATAATGAAAAAAAATTTCCTTGTGATCGTCCTCTTCCTCGCGCTCTCCCTCCTGCTCTTTCACTGCGTATTCCATCCGACCTACGAAGGACAGTGGCGCGCGCTGTCCGCTGCGACGGAAAACGACATTAAGGAGAAGCGTCCGATCCTGCTTGTGCCGCTCGACTCGCGCCCGCCGTGCAGGGAGTTCGTCATAAACGGCGGAAAAATTATCGGACGCGAGATTGTGACGCCGCCGACGGAGTATATGGACTACTACTCCAAGGCAGGCGACACAGCTGCGATGCGCCGTTGGCTTGCGGAGAATGCGGGGAGTGCAGATACCGTTATCCTCTCGGTCGATCAGCTGCTCTCGGGCGGCCTGCTCGCGGCACGCGAGGCGCACATCTCGGCGAATGACATCGACACGCTTGCCACATATCTGCGCACGCTGCACGCAGCGCATCCAAGCGTTCCCTTGCACGCCTTCTACATTTTACCGCGCGCGATTCCGCAGGACGGGATTGAGGGCTGGCACGAGCGGCGCGCCCTCCTCGCGTACGCGCGTCTCCTCGGACGTGCAGGCGAGGGTCTGGCCGTCGATGAGAACGAGATGGAGCGACTGCGCACAGAGTTCCCGTCCGACGATCTGCAAAAATATCTTGCACACTTCGACGAGAGTACGGCGCTCGCCTCCACGCTCATTGATCTCACGAAGGAGGGGGTGCTCACGCGCCTCATACTCGGACAGGATGACGGCGAGGAGTATTCCGTCGGGAATCTCAAAAAAAAGGAGCTTTCCAACCTGCTTGTACAAAAAAATATCGCCCCCGAACGGGCGATGATTGTCCACGGCGCGGATGAGATTGCACTCTCGATGCTTGCACGGCTCTCCGTGGATGAGCTGTGCACGCGCGGAGGATCGCCGCCGCGCATCGATCTGCGCTATGCACGGGAGGATATGGCCGATATGATATTCCCGTTTATGGCAGTCTCGAACGATGCGACCGTACGCGAGAAGATCGACCTGCTCGGTGCGTCTCTCGCTGCGGATGACACGCACAGCGACGTGACACTCTTCGTTTCGGCAGGGGACAGTGCGACAGACACACTCGGCACACGCGCGTCTGCCGCTGGTGCCGTCAAGGATATGATTGCAGCAGGGACGCGCGTCGCGCTCGTCGATCTCTCGCGTCACTTCCGTGCAGAGGAGACGCTGCTCCCGATGCTGATCGAAAAGAATGTCCCTGTAAACGCCCTCACGGCGTACGCAGGATGGAATACGGCGAGCAACGCCATCGGCACGGCACTCTCGGAAGCGGTTCTCTATTACTGTGCCATACAGAGCACAGCGTCCGCTGCCGAACAGGAACGTACCGCCTATGCAAATCTTGCGTTTCTCACAGGACGCATCGCAGAGGACGAATTTTATCTGAAGGAGACGATCGACCGCGTCAACGATACCCTCCGCATGGCGGGCTATCAAAACACGGCCGATCTCGACCTCACGCGCAACTGGCGTTGGGCGAACGATCTGCTCACAAACGACCTCAGTCGCCGCATCCACAGCTATGAATCCACCGCCGCATTTCGCGCCCCGCTCGTACAAAACAATATGCGGCTACGTGCGGTACGCAGCAATATCACGGCATACTATCCGTGGCCGCGCACGTTCGAGATTCGGCTTGAGGCACAGCCGCGCGTCGAACTGTCGCCGTAACGCAAAGACCGAAGCCGCAGCGGCTTCGGTCTTTTCCTATACATATTTATTCCGCCGCAAGTCCGAATCGCGTGATTCCCTCTTTGCGGAACTTGTCCAGCAGCTCCATGACACCGCTGTAGTTCAGATCCCCATCCGCGCGGACAACAACGGCAAAGCGCTGGTTCTTCTGGCTCTCGGCACGCGCACGGCGCAGGAGCGTTGCCTCGTCGATCTGCTTGTCCTCGAGCCAGAGCGAGCCGTCCTTGCGTACGGTGACGAGATAGGTCACGTTCAGCTGGGTCTGCGCCGTCTGCGCCTTTGGCAGATTCACGTCCACGGTCTTGAGGTTCACCATGTAGAGCGTGCTCATAATGAAGAATACGAGCAGGAAGAACATGATGTCGATCATGGGGATGATCATGACCTCGGGCTTTTCAAATGCCCTTCTGTCGCGCAGCCTCATGCCTCATCACCTTCTGCCGCTTCTCCCGTATGAAGAGATGTTTCGATCACGCCCTTGATGCCTGCCGCGCGTGCCAGTTCCACGCGGCTGCTCTCAGCGGCCGAGAAGCACATCTCCATATCCGTGACGATGTTCTCAATGCGCTGCGAGAAATACGCGTGTACCGCGAGTGCAATGATCGCAACGCACAGGCCCATTGCCGTTGCAATCAGAGCCTCACCGACACCGCCCGTGATCGCACTCGGCTCGCCCGCCTCAAGATTGAACACGCTGAACGTCGAGATCATGCCGCTGATCGTTCCAAGCAGACCAAGCAGCGGTGCCATGGTGACGATAACGCTCAGATAGTACATACGGCTACGCAGCTTCGAGAGTGCGATGCCGGACTGGATCTCCATGTAGGAGGACATCTTGCGCGAGTTCCTGCTGTTCTTTGAGATCGCACTGAACAGAATATCCGCAATCGAACCGCGCCTCTCATTGGTCAGCTGCACGGCCTCCTTGAAGTGCTCGTTGGCGATATCCAGCATGAACTCCTGCGCAAATGCACGCCCCGCATCTGCGCGCGCAAAGTAGAATGCACGCTCAATGCCGATAAAAACGACAAAGATCGATGCCGCCAGCAGGAAGTACATAACGATGCCGCCCTGCCGAAAAAACTCCATTCCCTGTGAAATAAACTCCATTCTGCAATCTTTCCTTCCTTTTTGCACTGGAATGACCTACGCCATGCATTGATAAGTTTTTTTATTCTACTATATATTTTTTCACACGTCAACGATAACAGTTTTCATTATATTATTCTTATCCCGCCGAATGTCTTGCAGAGCATGTGAAAAAATATTATAATGAAAGGCGTTCGTTTACGAAGGAGGATATGTTTTGAAGTTCCCTCTCGCGCGTGGCTTTTGGCAGCTGTTCAAAGGGTATTGGAGTTCTCCCGAGAAGTGGAAGGCACGCGGTCTGCTCATCTCAGTCATCGCGCTCAACCTGATCATGGTCTATCTGCTCGTACGGATCAACGACTGGTACCGCATCTTCTACGACGCCCTGCAGGCCTATGACTGGATATCGTTCTGGCCGCTGATCGGCGAGTTCACCGTACTAGCCTTTATCTATATCATCATTGCCGTCTATGCGGTCTATCTCCGTCAGATGCTCACAATCAGCTGGCGTACATGGATGACGGAGCAATACCTTGCCCGCTGGATGCAGGGACAGGTCTACTATCGTCTGCAGGTGCTGCGCAGCGATACGGATAACCCAGATCAGCGCATCAGCGAAGATATCAACCAGTTCGTCTCTCTGACGCTTACATTGTTCGTCGGAGTCCTCAAGCAGCTGACGACACTCGGCGCATTTGCCGTCGTGCTCTGGAACCTCTCGGGCCTTATCACCATTCCCATCGGCGATGCAGAGTTTACGGTCTACGGCTATATGTTCTGGCTGTCCCTCCTCTACTCTGTACTTGGCACATACTTCGTCCATCTCGTTGGGAAAAAACTCATCCGTCTGAACTTCGACCAGCAGCGCTACGAGGCAGACTTTCGTTTCAGCATGATGCGCGTGCGCGAAAACAGCGAGAGCATCGCATTCTATCGCGGCGAAATGGCGGAGGGTGTCGGGTTCAAGGAGCGATTCGCAAACGTCATCAAGAACTACTGGGGGCTCATGCGCCGCACGAAGCTGCTGAACTTCTACGTCAACGGCTACGGCCAGCTCGCGATCATCTTCCCGCTCATCATGGCAGCACCGCGCTACTATGCGGGTGAGATCGCACTCGGCGGGCTCATGCAGACGATCTCGGCGTTCGGACGCGTGCAGGATGCACTCTCCTTCTTTGTCGACTCCTACAGCTCCATCGCCGAGCTCGCTGCGGTTATCCAGCGACTCACCGGCTTTACCGAGCACATGGAGGAGTGCGCTCGGGTAAAGAGCACTATCGAGCGGGGCGAGGGCACGGCGAACGAGCTCACACTCCAAGACCTTTCGATCACGCTGCCGGACGGTCTCCCGCTCCTCACGGCGTGCACACTGGCGCTGCCGCACGGCAGCCGCATCCTCGTAACGGGTGCCTCGGGTGCCGGCAAGAGCACACTCCTGCGGGCCCTCGCGGGCATCTGGCCGTATGGCAGCGGCACGATCACGCTGCCCGCAGGAGCGAAGCGTCTCTTCCTCCCCCAACGCCCCTATCTCGTCCTCGGGTCACTGCGCCGTGCACTCTCCTATCCGCGCACCGCAGCCGCATCGGACGAAGAGATCGCACGCATTCTCACATGCGTCGGTCTCGACCATTTTTCCGCGCGGCTGGATGATGTGGACGACTGGAGCCGCATCCTATCCCTCGGCGAGCAGCAGCGGCTCGCCTTCGCACGGATCCTGCTCATCCGCCCCAACTGGATTTTCCTCGACGAGGCAACCTCTGCCCTCGACGAGCCGCGTGAACGGGCACTGTATGAACTGCTCCATCAGGAGCTCCCCTCGGCAAGTATAATCAGCATCGGGCATCGCTCGACCCTTTTTGCCCTTCATGATACGGAGCTCCATCTGAGTGACCAAACGTATACCTATCAGGAGATCCCTCATGACTCGTAGAGAATTTTTGCGCAGATGCGCACTCGTCGGCATCGGTGCCGCTGTTTCCCCCTTCTTCCCCTCTGTCGCTGAGGCATCATGGTACATTCCGTCGGCGCTGCCGGGTGTGTCCGTCCGTCCCACACATTTAAAGTTCGGTATACTCGAGAACCGCTTCGTTACCGACTGTATTGTCGTCCATCATATCGGCATGGCAAACGACGATGATGTCTCGGCAAGCAGCGTCCATGAGTGGCATTTGAACAATGGATGGTCGGGCATCGGATATCACTTCCTCATTCGCAAGGACGGCACAATCGAACAGGGGCGCCCGCTCGGCACGATCGGCGCACACGTTTACGGCGAGAACAATCACACCGTCGGTATTAACCTCGCCGGCAACTTCGAGATCGGCGCTCCGACCGAGGCACAGAAAGTCTCGGCGGCACGTCTCATCGCATCGCTGTGCACGGTCTATCAGCTCGATCCCATGTGGCAAGGCACGGTAAAGGGACATCGCGATCTCAATGCAACTGTCTGCCCCGGACGACATCTCTACGCACAGCTGCCCGACATCGTGCAGCAGGCACGCATTTACTACAGCTCTGAGGAGATGCAGACAGAACGCCTGCACATTGCACAGCGGGAGCGCGAGGAAGAAGAACGTCGGCGTGAACTGCTCCGCGCACGGATGGAGGAGGCAAAGCGCAGGAACGGCATGACGCGGCCGAGCCATCCGACACCAAGTGCTCCCAATCCGCCCGTGCAGCCGCCGCCGGAAAAACCGGGTCTAAAGCCCAATAAGCGTCCCGATCTCCCCAAGCCAAATCCATCGCCTGCGCAGAGACGCATTGCAACATAGCTCATGGAGGTGAAGCATCATGGGATTTCACTACCGCTGGTTTGACCGCAATCAGGAAAAAGTGAACGAGATGGGTATTCCGCTGACACGCGCAGAAATTGACGCACGAGAACACGAGAAAGAACCCGAACGCATCTTTTCGCGCGGTGAGCAAACCGGCATCGTCCTTGCCGCCGTGATCTTCGCCTATGGATGGACGGAGGGAGACCTCCCGCTCATCTTCTTCTGTCTCTCCTTCTTGATCTTCGAGCTGCGAAAGATTGTCGCACGCTACTCACGCAGTCACGGAAAGAGTATTGCGAATGCAATGCAGGGGTTCAGCCTCGCCCTCATTCTCGGTGCACTCGCTCTGGTGCTGACCACCTAGGAGGTATCTTCCATGAAACAGCAAATGGGTATGGGCGTTTTGAAGGTCGGTGCCGCACTTGCAATCGTCCTGCTCTTCGTCATTATCCACCTCCTCGCGCCGGAGTTCCTGCCCGAGCTCTTTACGCTGCTCGCGAGCGGCGACATCCCGCGAACAGTCGAGTACATCCGCTCGTTCGGCGAGTGGGCAGTCGTCTTTGCCTTTCTCCTCACCCTCTTTACGAACGCACTTGGCTTCCCGCCCGCCGTCATCTTCTCGACGGCGAATGTCATCCTCTTTGGCATTGTGCCCGGCATTATTCTCTCCTGCGTCGCAGAGACCGTCGGCGTAACGATTGCCTTCATCCTCATGCGCTTCTACTTCCGCGAGGCGGCGGAGAAGGCGATCGCAAAGAGCCCCTTTCTCGCGAAGGTCGACCAATACAGCGGGAGCAAGGGCTTTATCATCATGCTCATCGGCCGTATGGTGCCCTACCTCCCCTCTGCCGTCATGAACGCCGTTGGCGCACTCTCTTCCATCCGCTTTCGTGACTATGTGCTCGCGTCACTCGTCGGCAAGTTCCCATCGACGGGCATCGAGGCGATCATCGGGCATGACATCATCATGCAGCAGGAAGACAATACACGCCTGATCATCGTCATCATTATTGCCGGCATCCTCATCTACACAGCCATACGATATGAAAAAAATCTTATGCGTGCCGAAGCTGTTTCGCAGAAAACGGAGAAAAATAAATGACGCGCCGCTCCTTTTTGCAATCCGCCGCCAAGACCATTCTTACGATGGGCTTCGGCGGTCTCTTTGCGCCCCGCTCGGCTTTCGCTGCGGATGGCATCCAGCACCTGCGCCAGATCGTGACAGTACATCCTGCAAAGACGCGCATGATCCAGTGGGACAGCCCGCAGCAGCTCGAAAATGTGCGTGTCGAGCTGCGTGACAGCACAGGGCACATAGATCGTACGATTCCTGCCTATACCTACCTCGCAATGGACGACGAAGTTCAGTTCATTTATCGCTGTGAGATTCCTGCCACCGCAGGCAGTTCCTATCGTGTCGCACACGCAGCGGGTGCGACGGATTGGATTCCGATCCTACCGATACACGAGGACGGGCAGGTACGTGCCCTGCTCTTTTCGGACAGTCAGTGCGGCGAAAGCTACGAAGTGTGGGAGACAACTTATCAGACGGCATGGAAGCGGCATCCGAACGCCGACTGTGCCGCCATCGTCGGCGACCTCACGGACAACGGCGAATCCGCATGGCACTGGCGCAGCTTCTTCGAGGCGATGGAGACAGACACCGCCCTCGCACGTCACCTCCATGTGCCCGTTCTCGGCAACCACGAATACTACGGCCTGCAGTGGACGGCAGTACCGCCCGTCCGCTATCTGAAGACCTTCGCACTCCCCGACAACGGCAGCCGTGATTTTCGCGGGCATTACTATTCCTTCGATATTGGCGCGGTGCACTGCATCGTCCTCGATACCCAGTTCCTTGAGGCGGAGGAACGCGGCACGGCGCTCAAGACAGAGCAGATGGACTGGCTCCGACGCGATGCGGCAGCAAGCACAGCTCGGTGGAAGCTCGTCCTCATGCACAAGGATATCCTGGCATACGGTGACAATCAGCCCGAGCAGAATACAAATCGCGGCATCAGCGACGTGGGACAGGTCTTTCTGGATATATTCGACGAGCTCGGCATCGATCTTGTTGTCTCGGGGCACGTCCATGCCTACCGCCGTCGCCGCATCCGTGCGCGGCAGACAGACGAACATGGCACACTATATCTTCTCGCAGGACCTGCGGGAAATCAGTACTTTGACGTTCGCCCCGAAAGATACGACCTCGTCGCGGGGCCGAATCCTACACCGTCCAACTACCTCTATCTGGAGGCGGATGCGCATCGCCTTCACATCCGATGCGAGACGGTGAGCGGAGCGGTGCTCGATGCGATCGACCTGCACAAATAAAAGACCTTATCTCATGGCTCCTCACATGGGATAAGGTCTTTTTTTCGTCTGCTCAGCGCCGCCACGGCGTACGCTTATCGTAGTCGCGTTTAATATTCTTCACCGCCTGATCATGACGCTTCTGCTCCTCCTTCATCGCGCGGTCATACTTCGCCTGATCGCCGTCGCGCTGAAACTCGAATCGGATCTTGCGCACGTTCTGCTCATGCACGCGATCCTCCTCCTTCATGCGGAAGCTGTACTCGTTCGTCGCACCGTTGATGTAGTCGAGCGGCTGATAAACGGGCGTAGCCTCCACTGCAGGAGACAGCGCTATCATGCCGAGCCCAAGGGCCGCAGCCAAAACACTTGCACTGTATTTTTTGTTCTTCATCATCATTCACTCCTTTGTCTCGTGTTCCCGCCGCCTCTACCCTACTTCCTTTGGATTGGAGGGTATTTAAGCAAAGGTAAACAATGCGTTAGAGTTATGAAATTAAAAACGTCGCACCTGTGAGGTGCGACGCTGAGGTCTCCCTTACTCCGCTGTGAACGGAAGAAGCGCAATATTGCGCGCGCGCTTGATCGCAAGCGTCACCTGGCGCTGATGCTTTGCGCAGTTGCCGGAAATACGGCGCGGCAGGATCTTTCCGCGCTCCGTCGTGAAGCGACGCAGCTTTGCGGCATCCTTATAGTCGATATGATCCACCTTGTCCACGCAGAACGAGCAGACCTTACGACGAGGCTTGCGGCCTCGATCTCGTTTCATCATTTCGCTGTCCCTCCTTATTACGGGATGTACTGAGCACGACTCGCTCAGAATGGAATGTCGTCGTCAGGAATCACGGGACCCATCATATCCGGTGCACCGCCCCCAGCGGGTGCGGCACCGTGCCCCATCGGCGCGTCATAACCGCCCGAGGGGCCGCCAGCATTCTTGGAATCGAGAAACTCTACATTGTCCGCCACAACATCCGTTGCGTACTTGCGCTGTCCATCATTGCCGTCGTAACTGCGCACCTGAATGCGCCCCTCGACACCAATGCGTCGCCCCTTCGTCAGATTGTTTCCGCAGATCTCAGCAAGTTTTTCCCAGCAGGTGACGGGAATAAAGTCCGCCGTCTGCTGTCCTTCCTGCTGCGCTGCCCGCGAGAAACGCCGATCCACCGCAATCGTGAAGCGGCAGAAAGCCTTTCCGCTCTGCGTATAGCGAATCTCAGGGTCGCGCGCAAGGCGGCCGATCAATATGACTCTGTTCATCGGTTTCTCTCTCCTGCATGGATTCCCGTCAGTCGATTACTCCTCGACACCGTCCGCACGGACGATCATGTGCTTCAAAAGCTCGTCCGTGATCTTCATCACGCGGTCGCACTCAGCGACGCAGGCGGGCTCTGCATTGACGTACAGCAGAACATAGTATCCTTCACTGTGATCCTTGATCTCATAGGCGAGGCGCTTCTTGCCCCAGCGGTCCTCTTTCTCGATCTTTCCGCCATTTGCCTGAATGAGCTTTGTGAACTTCTCGATGACGGCGTTTGTCGCATCTTCCTCCATCGGCTTCACAATAAATATGACTTCGTACAATCTCACGAAATCACCTCCTCTTCGGTCTATGGCCGCCCCTTGGGAGCGGCAGAGTTAATTCTATGCGAACGCGCACGAAAGACGCACACGCTCACGCGACAAGGAATAGTATATCATGTTTGAAGGCTGCGTGCAAGGTTTTTTAAGAGATTCCCCAAGGTTACGCATCAAGTGCCGCACGCATATCGGCAATCAGCTGAATGCCGCCGTCAATGTCGCCGTCGATGATGCGCTTGACGACCGCACTGCCGACGATGACACCATCCGCCTGCTTTCCCGCGCGTGCCGCCGCCTCGGGAGTGCCGATGCCGAAGCCGATCGCGAGCGGTACGTCCGTATAGCGGCGTGCCGCCTTGCAGACGCCGCCGATGATGGAGTAGTCGATCTCCTTGACGCCCGTGACGCCATAGTTCGAGATGCAGTAGATAAAGCCGCGTGCGTCCCTGCACGTTTCCGCCATACGCTCCTCGGTTGTGCCGGGCGTAATGAACTCCGTGAGCGTGAAGTCATGAGCAGCACAGATGCGGCGCATATCGGCAGACTCCTCGTGCGGCACGTCGGGGAAGATCACACCGTCCATACCCGCTGCCTTGAAGTCCTCGACGAATTTCTCAAACCCGTAGTGGTTCACCATATTGATGTAGCCCATGCCGATGAGCGGAATCTCGGAGTGTTTCCGAATCTCCTTGACGACCTCAAGCGCCTTTGCCATCGTCATGCCGTTCCGGAGGGCGAGCACACTTGCCTCCTGAATAACGGGACCGTCCGCCATCGGGTCGGAGAAGGGAAGCCCAAGCTCAATCACATCCGCACCCGCCTCCTCGGCACGGCGCACGATGTCCACGGTCGCCTCCGCGCTCGGGCAGCCTGCTGTCACGTAGATGTAAAGCCCTGTGCGTCCGTCCGCACGGAGCTTCGCGAGTTTTTCATCCAGACGCTTGCTCATGCGATCTCCTCCCCCAGTTCCTTTGCGACCATCTGCACATCCTTATCGCCGCGTCCCGAGAGACAGACAACGATATTCTCGCCCGCCTTCGTCTCGGGCATGAGCTTCTCAAGATACGCAAGCGCGTGCGAGCTCTCAAGCGCGGGGATGATGCCCTCAATGCGCGAGAGACGCTGAAATGCTGCAAGTGCCTCCTTGTCCGTGACGGAAACGTAAGTAACAATTCCCTGATCCTTGAAGAAGGAATGCTCGGGTCCGACACCGGGGTAGTCCAGTCCTGCCGAAATGCTGTATGCCTCGATCACCTGTCCGTCCTCGTTCTGGAGGAGGTAGCTGTATGCGCCATGAAGGATACCGGGCGTGCCCGCTCCGCTGAGCGTCTTGGCGTTGTCTCCGTCCGCATCGCCGCGTCCGCCGCCCTCGACGCAGAACTTCTTCACATCCGCATCATTGCGAAAATCATAGAAGGTCCCGATCGCATTGCTGCCGCCGCCGATGCAGGCAACGAGATAGTCTGGCTTTGCGCCGAACCGCTCCTTTGCCTGCACGCGGATCTCCTCACCGATGACTTTCTGGAAGTCGCGCACCATCTCCGGATACGGATGCGGGCCGACCGCAGAACCGATGACATAGTAGGTGTCCGTGATGTTCGTCGCCCAGTAGCGAATCGCCTCACTTGTTGCATCCTTGAGCGTGCCCGTGCCGCTTGAGACGGGGATGACCGTCGCCCCGAGGAGGCGCATACGGAACACGTTAAGCCGCTGGCGCTCCACATCGACCGCGCCCATGAAAATGTGGCACTCCATGCCGAAGAGGGCTGCGACCGTTGCCGTCGCAACACCGTGCTGGCCTGCGCCCGTCTCCGCGACGATGCGCTTCTTGCCCATGCGCTTTGCGAGGAGGGCCTGTCCGAGCGCGTTGTTGATCTTGTGCGCGCCCGTATGCAGGAGATCTTCACGCTTGAGATAGATATTCGCCTTGCCGTAATGCTTCGTCAGCCGCTCGGCAAAGTAGAGATTCGTCGGACGTCCGGCATAGTCACGGAGATAGCCGCGAAACTCCGTAAGGAACTCCTCATCCTCGTGGTATTTCAGATAGGCCTCTTCCAGTTCATTCAGGGCAGGCATCGCGATCTCGGGCACATACTGTCCGCCATAGCTGCCGAATCTTCCCTTCTTGCTCATATATCATTGCTCCTTTATTCCAACTTCAGCCAGTTCCTTTGCAAATACGCCCACATCAGCAGCCTTAACCAGCCCCTCGCCCACAAGCACACCCTTGCAGCCCGCCTGATGGACGAGCACAGCATCCTCCCGCGAGAAAATACCGCTCTCGCTGATGATGGTACGATTCATATCTGCGTACGCCAGGAGGTCGAGCGTCGTCTGAACGCTCGTCTCAAAGGTCACGAGATTGCGGTTGTTGATTCCGATAAACTCCGCCGGCGTCTGCTGTGCGATCTCAAGATCAGCGCGGTCATGCACCTCGACGAGAGCATCCATCCCGAAACTCCATGTGAGGTAGAGCAGCTCCTTCAGCTGCTCGGGTGTCAGGATGCGTACGATCAGCAGCACGGCATCCGCACCGAGGGCACGCGCCTCGTAGACCTGATACGGGTCGATGATGAAGTCCTTGCGCAAGAGCGGCGTATCCACACGCGTGCGCACCGCTGCAAAGTCATCGTTGCTCCCGAGAAAGTGTGGATCGGTGTGCACGGACAGCACCGCCGCCCCCGCCGCCGTATAGATGTCGGCGAGTTCTGTGACGCTGTGTGCGGTCGTCAGCCGCCCCTTCGCCGGCGACTGCAGTTTGCATTCTGCAATCAGTCCCCAGCCCCGCCATCGGAAGTGCTCCGCCATGCGAAACGTACCGCATGGGAGATTTTCTTTCAGCTCATCGAGCGGACGGCGTTTCTTTGCCTCCGCCACGATGGTGCGTTTCTTTTCGACAATTTCTGCCAATATATCGCGCACACTGCACCTCCTTCGGACTTCTATAAAGGAATCGCTGATAAAATAGCCCCTTAGATTGGCGTAGATTTTTTCGTCTGAACAAGGAGGCAAACCGGCCGCATAGCAAGGGCTATGCGGAGGATTTGCCGACACAGTACGGGAAAAAAGATGCGTCAAGATGGCGTGGCTGAATTTATCAGTGCTTCCTACATTCTTCGTCATGCGACGTATTCCCCATTCTAGTGGAGGACTGCACATTTGTCAAATGCGATGATGCCAAACGATACTCCAAAGCAAACCCTAGTGGAAGTTTCGTACCACTTCCATAAAGGCTCTGATTTTTGCCTCAGACTTCTCTCCGTCCTCTTCCAGTCCGCCCGATACATCCACGCCGAACGGCTGAAAGATCGCCGCGGCTTCGCCGACATTCTCCGCCGTAATGCCGCCCGCTATCAGCACGGGTTTCGTCACATGCGCAATTTTCTGTGCCGCCTCTTGCCAGTGGAACGCCGTCCCCGTTCCGCCCGCTGCTCCCTGCACATAGCTGTCTACAAGGATCATCTCGGCAGGATAGGCATTCGCCGCCTCCACCGAGAAATCATCGCCATAGCGGTATGCCTTGATGACGAGACGCTCCGCCTGCTCTGCCATCTCCGCACTCTCATGCCCGTGCAGCTGCACGTAGTCCAGTCCAACGTACGTGGCAATTTCATTGACCTCATCCATCGGCGCATCCACAAAGACACCGACTTTCTTTACGTGACGCAGTGTTCGTGCAATCTCCCGTGCAGCCTCGGGCGCAACATAGCGCCGACTATTTTTCGCAAAGATAAAGCCGACATAGTCCGCGCCCGCCTCCTCTGCTGCATGCGCCGCCGCAACCGTCCTCATCCCGCACATCTTCACACGCATCCAATCCCTCCGTTCATATTTGTTCATCTTAGAGGTGTGCCTGTATTTTGTCAAATAAAAAGAATCTGTACCCGTCAGAATACAGATTCTCTCTCCGTTATTGTGTCTCCACCCAATTTGCCAGCGCATCCATCGCCATCTCTTTCGAGATGATGCCGTGCGCGTTCCAGATCATCGCATCCACCACATCCATACGCCCCGTGTGCACTGCCGGCACGCTCTGCCAGAGCGGATCGCGCTGCATCGTCTCGAACCGCTTGCGTGCGACGGCACTGTTCTGACGGCTGCTCGGACCAAACCCCGCATTGATGAGCAGATAGTCCGTGTCGAGTTCGGGCAGCAGTTCGAGCGAGATCGCGTTGTTCGCATCGTTTCCGTCGATGTCCACCACCATCTGCGGCGGGCGCAAGTTGAGCAGCTCGTACATGAATCGGTTAATGTCGTTCGTCGCATAGGGATAGAGGCGCACCTCCTTATTCATGATGCGCAGGAGGGCAACCGTTGCATCCCCTATTTTCCCCTTGACCCGCATACGGTCGCGCTTTGCCGTATCATAGAACTGACGCAGCCGCGCCTCCCCGTCCGCAGGACGCCGGAGAACCATCGAGAGCGCGAGAAGCGACCGCTCGTAGTCGCGGAGGTCAAAGGCAGCAACGGGTGCAATCTTCGCGAGATCCTGATAGACGCCCTGGCCGAAGCTGTCGCGCATGACGATGAGGTCGGGCTTTGCCGCCTGCACCTGCTCCAGGTCGATCGTCTTGTTCTCGTCGTTGATGCTGATGCGCATGATGCCGCGTGCCGCAAGCCGATCATGCAGGTAGTACTGCGGAAAATCGTATACCGCAACCATCGGCGCATCGAGTGCAAGCATGGGGTCCTCCATGCGGATACAGACAATGCGCACGGGTGCATCGGGCAGCTCCGTCTCGCCGAACTTATGCTTCAGGATGCGTTTTCCATCCTCCTCGCGATAGCGCTTCTCCGCCGCCTTGCGCTTGTCCGCAAGACGCGCGGCAAACTCCGCATCGATGTGGAACACGCGGTGCAGCATCCAAAATTCTCTGTGTTCTCCTACGAGAACGAGAACGAACGGTTTACACGGCACGCGACCGGCTCATCGTAGATGTTGCGTGCCGGCTCAAAGCTGTAGGTATACGCCGCCGTAATCGCCGCCTGATCGAGCTCTGCGTGCCCCGAGGAGCTTGTAACATCGACGCTCTGTACACCGCCGTTTGCCCCGACCACGATGGCAAGCCCGACCGTCCCCGTGATTCCCTTGCGCTCGAGCTCCTTCGGATAGGCGGGCGCAGCGCCCGAGAGGAGCTTCGGAGGGACACTCGGACGCTGTGCCGCTGCGGCATCGCGTCCTGTGCTCTCACCGCCGCCCGTACGTTCCGAGGGCGCAGCACTCGGCTTCTCACTCTTTCCCTCGGAGGTGCTCGGTGCATTGCTCGAATTCGTCGTCTTCGGTGTCTCCTTTGGCTGCTCCTGCTGCTCTGTCTGCTCTTTCTTCGGCGGCTCGAGTGGGATATCATCGATGCTCGGCATCGGCGCAGCCGCCTCTGCGGCAGGCTCGGGGGCACTCTCCGGCGCGGATGCATCATAGATTACAACATCGATTGGACGCTTCTCCGTCTCCGTCGCCATCGAGAAAAGCCCCATCGCTGCGGCCACCGCTATGATGCAGAAATGAATCCCGAACGATGCCCCCCACGACAGATACTTTTCCTTCACCGTAACATCCAAATTTTCACCCCTCATACATATCGCATTCTATAATGATAACCCCTATCATCGTAGCGTGCATATAATAACATAAAGTAATGCCTTTGCCTAGAGGGAAAACAAAAAAATGGACGACTGCACGAGATTCATCTCCGAATCCGTACATCGTCCACCTTTATGTCTTTGCTCAGTTCAGTACAATCTTGCTGTAGTCTGCCGTCTGCAGGAGATAATTGTCGACGCCCTTGAGGAGCGTCAGACGATTTTTCCGAATGCGTTCGTCCTTATCCATGACCATGACCGCATCAAAGAATGCATCGATTGCCCGCGCAAGCTCCTGCTCTGCCGGAAGCGTATCCGTCCCCTCGGTGCGTGCCGCGACTGCACGTTCGTATGCAGCGTGGAGCGCTCCCTCCTCCTGCGCCGCAAAGAGCGTCGGATTGGCAATCCCGGTCTCTGTCATGCGCGCGATATTGCCGACGCGGACGAAGGACTGCACGAGCGCATCCGCTCCGTCCGACGCAAGCAAGCGCTCCACATAGGCGGCGCGCACGGGCACGTCTGCAACGAAGTCCACATCCGTGAGCACCGCCTCCTGCACATCGTAGCGCACGCCGCGCTCCGTGAGCACGTTCTTGAGGCGCAGACGGATAAAGTCGGCAACGTCCACCTGCATCTTGTCCCGTGCTTCCTCGTCCAAGGCGTAAAGGTCACACACCTCATCGACGAGATCGGAGAGCAGGAGGCTGCTCTCGTGCTCAATGAGCATGAGCACAAGCCCAAGCGCCTGACGGCGCAGGGCAAAGGGGTCCTGCGAGCCCGTCGGAATCTTGCCGCGGCTGAACGTACCGACAATGTTGTCGATCTTGTCGGCTACACTGAGCGCAAAGCCGAGTGCCGACTGCGGCAGTTCGTCGCCCGCAAAGCGCGGCATATACTGCTCGTCGATGGCACGCGCAACCTCCGGCTTCTCGCCGTCAAGCAGTGCGTACTCACGCCCCATAATGCCCTGCAGCTCCGTGAACTCCGTCACCATGCCCGTCACGAGATCTGCCTTCGACAGCTCTGCCGCACGGCGTGCGTCTGCCGCCATCGTCTCGTATACCGCATCATCCGGTGCAAGATCCTCGACGATCGCCGTGACCAGCCCCATCAGACGCTCCGTCTTTTCGTACATCGAGCCGAGCCCCTGCTGGAACACCACGGTTTTGAGCTTCTCACGGTGCTCCGCAAGCGGCTTCTTGCGATCCTCGTCAAAGAAGAATTGTGCATCGGCAAGGCGTGCCCGCAGGACGCGCTCGTTGCCATGCGCGACCACATCGAGATGCTCCCTGCCGCCGTTGCGCACAGTAATAAAGACAGGAAGAAGACTGCCGTCCGCCGCCTTCACCGGGAAGTACCGCTGATGGTCACGCATGGGCGTGATGACCGTCTCGGCGGGCAGCGCGAGATATTTCTCCTCGAATGCGCCGCTGAGCGCGGTCGGGAACTCGACAAGATAAAGGACTTCCTCAAGGAGGTCGGGCGTGATCTCTGCCGTGCCGCCCGCAGCCTTCGCCGTCTCTGCAATCTGCTCCGTTATCATGGCACGCCGACGCTCTTGATCGACAATAATATATGCCTTTTCACACGCCGCCTCATAGTCTGCGGGCGACGCGATGACAAAGTCCTGCGGGGCAAGTGTACGATGTCCGCGTGACGTGTTCCCGCTCGTGACATTTGCAAGTGCAAAGGGCACGACATCCGTCCCGTAGAGCGCAACAATCCAACGAATCGGGCGGATGAAGCGGAAGTCCAGATCACCCCAGCGCATGCTGTTCGGCAGGGGGATCGCACGGATGAGCTCGGGCAGGAGCTCTGTGAGGAGCTGCGCCGTCTCCGCGCCCTGCTCATGCACAGAGGCATAGACATAGCCGTCCCGCTGAATGAGCTCGGAGGGCTCGATTCCCTGCCCGCGCGCAAAGCCCGTACCGGCCTTCGTCGGATTTCCCTCCGCGTCAAAGGCAATGGCGACGGAGGGACCGCGCGTCTCGGTGTTGACATCCTCCTGCCGTTCGGCAAGCCCTGTCACAAGGAGCGCCGTGCGGCGCGGCGTGCCAATCGTACGCAGGTTCTCGTAGGTGAGACGATGCTCCGCGAACATGTCCCCCGCGAGACGTTTCAGATCAGCGAGGAGGTGCGGCATGACGTGTGCGGGAACTTCCTCCGTCCCAATCTCAAGCAGCAGATCCTTACTCATGCCTTCCCCTCCTTCTTCAGCATCGGATAGCCGAGCGCCTCGCGCTGCGCGAGATACGCCTCCGCGCACAGACGCGCGAGCTTTCGGACGCGCCCGATGAACGCCGTGCGCTGTGAAACGCTGATCGCGCCGCGTGCATCGAGCAGGTTGAACGTGTGCGAACATTTCAGCACGTAGTCATGCGCGGGGTGCACATGACCCGCACCGATGACGCGCACCGCCTCCGCCTCGTATTTGTCAAAGAGATCAAAGAGCAGCGCCTCATCCGAGAGGTCAAACGCATAGGTCGACTGCTCGAACTCATTCTGATGGAATACATCGCCGTAGGTCACATCGTCCGTCCACGCGATATCATAGACGTTCTCCACGCCCTGAATATACATGGCAAGACGTTCCAGACCGTAGGTGATCTCGACAGAGACCGGCTTTACATCATGGCTGCCGACCTGCTGGAAATACGTAAACTGCGTGATCTCCATGCCGTCGAGCCAGACCTCCCAGCCGAGCCCCCACGCACCGAGCGTCGGCGACTCCCAGTTGTCCTCAACGAAGCGGATGTCATGCTCGGCGGCGCGAATTCCAAGCCGCGCAAGGCTCTCAAGATAGAGCTCTTGAATGTTGTCCGGCGAGGGTTTCATGATAACCTGGAACTGGTGGTGCTGATAGAGACGGTTCGGATTGTCCCCATAGCGTCCATCCGCAGGGCGGCGCGACGGCTCCACATAGGCAACGTTCCACGGCTCGGGCCCGAGCACGCGCAGGAACGTCCACGGGCTCATTGTCCCCGCCCCCTTCTCCACGTCATAGGGCTGGGCGAGGATGCAGCCCTGCCCCGACCAGAACTCCTGCAATGCGAGGATGACCTCCTGGAATTTCATGAAAACAACTCCTTCATCAAAAAAACCGCGTCCCTATATAGAATACGCGGTTTTTGGAAAATGGCAAGTCCCTACTTAAAATTATCCTGCAAACTCTGCAAGATCTGCGCCTGACGCGAGTTCACTTCCTTGTTCCACTTGCCGTCATAGTTTGCCGATTCGTCAGCAGGCAAGAGTGCACACAGAATGATGAGAATGATGAAGAGTACCACAACGGTACCAATAATTTTACGCTGATAGGAGGCGCGTTTTTTCCGTACGCGTTCCAGCCCCTGCTCCATCTCCCTTTTCTTGCGTTCCCGTATCGATTCTGCAGGGCTTGGGGTTGTGCTTCCATATGGATTCTTTGGCATAACAGCATCCCCTCCTCTCTATTCTCAAGATTATGCTAAAACAAACTCTGCTCCTCGTATATCGGCTCTTTCATCTTTTGATAGCAATAGAGCGTTGCGAGCGTATCCGCAAGCGCTCCATGCGCCTGTGTCGTCCCCCAGTCATAGCGATAGTAGTCCGCGCACTCCGTCAGCTTCCACCAGCGATAGCCGCCGCGCCGCGCATCCGGAACCTTGCGCAGCTCTGAGAACGCGAGCATGACATCGTGACGATTCGGGTTCGTAATGCGAATCCCCGACTGGGCCAAAAGTCGAATGTCAAATTCGATGTTGTACCCGACCAACAGCGTATCCGGATCGTTGAACATGCGCTCCAATTCTGCTTGCTGATCACGAATTGGCGAGCAGTTCGCCACCATTGCGGGGGAGATTCGATTGATCTTCTCCGCATCCGGCCACGCGCTCTTGCGTGCAGGCGCATACATCCCATCCACCACAGTCGCCCCGCTGCCATTCACGACGGCAAGGGTCAGTACTTCATCATCACTGCGAAAACCCGTTGTCTCGGTATCAAAGACCAGAATCTTTTCTAGCATTAAAGTCCTTCCTTTTCTAGTCATTTTCTCCTAGTTTTACATGGCTTTCGTTATAAATATTATATCGTATGCAAAATCATCTGTCAAGAAACCGCCCGCATCCCTCCTCTTTTATACGGAAAAATACGTTCAAATTCCTGTTGCAAAAGGTTCGGAATTAAGCTAGAATACTCCTATAAATATAGTTCTTATTTATAGAAAGAAACTATAAGTTGTATATATGATTCTATCGTTGAAAGGAGCAATTCATGAACGCTATCAAAATTCGTGACAATATTTACTGGGTCGGAGCGATCGACTGGTCCATGCGCAGTTTTCATGGCTACGACACCCAGCGCGGTTCCAGCTACAACGCCTATCTCATCCTCGATGACAAGATCACGCTCATCGACACGGTGAAACACGGCTTCGAGGAGGAAATGCTCGCGCGCATCTCCTCCGTCATTGACCCGTCGAAAATCGACTACATCATCTCAAACCACGTCGAACCGGATCATTCGTTCGGCGTTCCGCTCATCTCCTCCCTGGCCCCGAATGCAAAGGTTGTCACGAGTGCACCGAACGGTCTTAAGGGACTGCGTGCCTACTACGGGGAACTGCCCTATGAAACGGTCAAGGCGGGCGATACCCTCTCCATTGGCAAACGCACCCTCGCATTCGTTCCGACCCCGATGCTCCACTGGCCAGACAGCATGGTGACATACTGCCCCGAGGAAAAGATCCTCTTCTCGAACGATGCGTTCGGTCAGCACCTCGCCTCCGGTAAACGCTACGACGATGAGAATGATCTTTCCATCGTCATCGAGGAGGCAAAGAAATACTACGCGAACATCCTCTTCCTCTACGGAAAACAGGCGCAGACGGCGCTTAAGGCACTGCACGGACTTGACATCGAGCTGATCGCCACGGGACATGGCATTATCTGGCGTTCACACATCCCCGAGATCATCGACCTCTACAACAAGTGGTCGCTCGGCGAGACAGAGGAGCGTGCCGTCATTGTCTTTGACAGCATGTGGCACTCCACGGAGAAGATGGCACACACGATTCTTGAGGCATTCATCGACAAGGGCTTCTCCGTCGGCTACTACGATATCCAGAAGAACACGCACGCTGATATCATGACGGACATACTCACGAGCCGCTACCTCGCCGTCGGTTCACCGACGCTGAACAATCAGATGCTCCCCACAATTGCGGGCTTCCTCTGCTATATGAAGGGCCTTGCTCCGATCGGCCGCAAGGCGTTCGCATTCGGCTCCTACGGCTGGGGCGGACAGAGCATCCAGCAGATCGAGGACGAGCTCAAGGCGGGCGGCTGCGAGATCGTCATGGACAAGGTGCGTATGCTCTACGTCCCCTCTGCCGAGCAGCTTGCAGGACTGCGCGACCAGATTCTCGCATTGTAAGACAGCATAGAAAATCCCGAAGGATTCACAAGTCCTTCGGGATTTTTCATGTAAAAATACTTATTCCTCTGTAAAGTACTTCATCGACGTTTTCTTCCACTCTCTCTTGGTGTAGAGCATACGGCGGTCGTCGATTCCAGTGGCTGCGGCGAGTTCGGCCGCGATGTTCTCGCACTCCTCGCGGCTGTAGCCGTGGATCATCGTATAGAGGTTGTACGGCCAGTCATCTGTACGGTTGCGGTCATAGCAATGCGAGACGCGTGCGTGCTCCGCCATGCGGCGTGCAACCTCATCTACGCGTTCGTCGGGCACGTTCCAAACACAGAGACAGTTCGCGGTAAACCCGACCTCGCGATGGCGCAGGACGGCCCCCATCTTGCGGATCTTCTTCTCCTCACGCAAGACGGCGATACGTGCAAGGAGCTCCTCCTCGGCGATGCCGATCTCTGCGGCGAGTGCCTTGTACGGCTCTGGGACGAGAGGAAAGTCCCCCTGCAAGAGGCGGACAATCTTCCGGTCGAGTTCCCCGATCTCAATTTCTTCTGTCATATTGATACCTTCCCACGGCTATGCAAGCTTAAACTGCACGTTGATCTTATAACGGTGATTCGCCTTGAGGCTCATCAGTCCCTCAACGCCCGGCAGCGCCGCAACCTCGGCGAGGATTTTCTCCTCTGCCGTACGCGACGGTGTGAGCAGTGTGAACCAGAGGTTGTAATCGCCCTCACGCTCATAGTTGTGCGTCGCCCCTACATAGCGGTTGACCGCCTGTGCCACATCTGCGAGATGGCCCTCGGCAACGCGCAGGGCAATCAGCGTACCGTGGTAACCGAGCTGCTCCGAGTTGAAAAACGTTCCAATGCGGCGGAGATAGCCCTCGCTCTTCAGCTCGTTCAAACGACGGAGCACGTGCTCCTCCGTCGTGTCGAGCATTTCGCCCAAACGCGAAAACGGCCGCGAACACAGAGGCAGATTTCCCTGCAGTATGTTCAGCAGCCGCTTGTCAAAATCCGTGAGTGAATTCACGATATCATCCCCCATAATACACAGGACAGCAGCAGCTTTCTGCCGATTGTGCATCTGCCTTGCTCAGGGGCAGATATTTGGTACAGAAAGTGAACTGCATTCATTTCTTTCAGTCCCTATTCTACCAAATATTCCTTCATCACGTCAAGTAATTCACAGCGTCCTTCATTTTTCGGGGATGCGTAGGGAAGAATCGTGAGTTCGGGTACGCCGAGTGCCTTCTGCATCGTCGCGATCTGCGTGCGACGCGCGTTCTTTCCGATCTTGTCCGCCTTTGTGGCGATGACGAGCACGGGGATATCATGCGCCACAAGCCAGTCGAACATACGGCGGTCGGATTCCATCGGCGTGTGACGAATATCGAGCAAGAGACAGACGAAGCGCAGTTCCTCGGCGTGCAAAAAGTATTCCTCGATAAACTTTGCCCAGACCTTTCTGCTCTCGCGTGAGGTCTTGGCATAGCCGTAGCCCGGCAGATCGACGAGATGAACGGAATGTCGTTCCTCTCCCCCATCGATCTTTAGAAGCAGTTCATAGAAATTGATGGTCTGTGTCTTACCCGGCTTCGAGGAGACGCGCGCAAGCTGGCGGATGCGCGTGAGGGAGTTGATGAGCGAGGATTTGCCGACGTTCGAGCGTCCAATAAAGGCAACGGCGGGACGCAGCTCCTCGGGGTATTGGTCGCGCCGCACGGCGGAAGCGAGATAGGTCGCCTTTGTGATGACGACAGGTTCAGACACGTCTGCACCTCCTAATTATACAGCGCGATCTTCAGCACCTCGTCCATGTGGGCGACGGGTACGAATTCAAGGGAGGAGCGCACTGCATCGGGGATGTCCTCGATGTCACGCGCGTTCTCCTGCGGCAGAACAATGGTCTTGACCCCCTCGCGATAGGCCGCAAGGGTTTTTTCCTTGAGCCCCCCAATGGGCAGGACATTCCCGCGCAGGGTAATCTCCCCGGTCATGGCGACATCGGAGCGCACCTTGCGCCCCGTGAGTGCGGAGATCATCGCCGTCGCCATGGTGATGCCCGCCGATGGCCCGTCCTTCGGGATCGCTCCCTCGGGCAGGTGGATGTGGATGTCATCCTTTTCGTAAAAGTCCTCGGCGAGATGGAGCACGCCCGCACGGCTGCGCACGTAAGAGAGTGCCGCCTGTGCGGACTCCTGCATGACCTCTCCGAGCTGTCCCGTGAGGATGAGCTTGCCCTTGCCGCGCAGAATGTTGACCTCGGTGCGCAGCACGTCGCCGCCGACCTCCGTCCATGCAAGCCCCGTGACTACGCCGACCAGCGGCTTCTTCTCCTGCTTGGCTGCGTGATACTTCGGACGCTCAAGGAAGTCCGCGAGATTCGCCTTCGTCACGGCGATGGGCGGCTTCTCATCGGCGACAATGCGGCGCGCCGCCTTGCGGCAAAGCTGCCCGATGACGCGTTCGAGTTCACGCACGCCCGCCTCGCGCGTGTAAAAGCGGATGATCTCAGGCCAGACCCCCGCACGGATGCGGATGTCCTTCGCCTTCAGTCCGTTCTGCGTGCGCTGGCGCGGCAGGAGATGACGACGTGCAATCTCGATTTTTTCGAGTTCGGTATAGCTTGAGAGGTTCAGGATCTCCATGCGGTCACGCAGAGGCGCAGGAATCTTCGCCGGATTATTCGCCGTTACGATCCAGAAGACGCGCGAGAGGTCAAACGGCAGCTCGATAAAGTGATCGCTGAACGTGCAGTTCTGCGCGGGATCGAGCACCTCGAGGAGTGCCGCCGACGGATCGCCGTGGAAGTCCATTGCGATCTTATCGACCTCATCCAGCAAAAATACGGGGTTCTTCGTCCCCGCGCGGCGGATGCCCTCGATGATGCGCCCCGGCATCGCTCCGACATAGGTGCGGCGATGTCCCCGAATCTCCGCCTCGTCGCGGATGCCGCCGAGCGAGATGCGGATGAACTTGCGCCCCATTGCACGCGCAATCGATGCGCCGAGCGAGGTCTTGCCGACACCGGGCGCACCGACAAGACAGAGGATGGGTGCACTCTGTTCGGGGGCAAGCCGCCGCACGGCGAGGTAGTCGAGGATACGCTCCTTGATCTTCGAGAGCCCATAGTGGTCACGCTCAAGCACCGCCTGCGCCTCTGCCATATCAACGTGCTCCTCTGTCGTCTCGTTCCACGGAAGCTCGATGAGGGTATCAAGATAGTTGCGGATAACGCCGACCTCCGCACTCATCGCATGGCTCATGTCGAGGCGGTGAATCTCACGCTCGATGGTCTCGCGTACGGCATCGGGGAACTCCTTTGCCGCCAGTGCCTCCCGATAGCGGTCAACCTCGGCAGCCTTGTCCGCGTCGTCGCCGAGCTCCTTGCGGATTGCCTTGATCTGTTCGCGCAGGTAGAAGTCACGCTGCACCTTGTCCATCTGCTTGCGGACACGGCGGTTGATCTCGCTCTCAATGCCCATGATGTCGAGTTCGTGCACAAGCGCCTGATAGAGACGTTCGAGGCGTGCGCGTACGTCAATGGCTGCAAGAAGTTCCTGCCGCACCTCATGCTTGAGGCTCAGATGGCTTGCAATGATATCTGCCAGGCGGCCCATATCCTCCATGATGGAGATGGAGACAAGTGCCTCGGGGGGGATCTTATGTGAGAGCTTCACCCATTCCTCGAACTTGCTCGTAACTCCGTGGACGAGGGCCTCCATATCCTTGGTCTGCGGCTCATCCTCCGGCTCGTCAACGGTATGTACATCGGCCTCGGCATAGCTGTCACCCTCACGAATGTCAAGGATCCTGGCTCGCTTCTGCCCATCGACAAGAATGCGCAGAACACCCTCGGGCATGCGCAGAAACTGACGGATCTCCGCGACGGCCCCGACCTCATAGAGATCGTCCGCCGTCGGATCGTCAAGCTCCGGGTCTCGCTGCGCCACGACGAGAATTCGGCTGTCACCTGCAATCGCACGCTCAATTGCGGCAACCGAGCGGTCCCGTCCGACGTCGAGATTGACCATCATGTGCGGATAGACCACCAGGCCGCGCAACGGAAGCAGTGGAAGCGTTTCTTTCTCGGACATCGTAATTCCTTCCGTCTATGTCAAGGGAATGCCTTCCCGTAATGAAAAAAGGAGCGCCGCCGTGCAGAGCTCCTTTCGTAAAGTATCGTGTTAGTTTGCCGCTGCCATCTTCTGTGCACCGGTGCCGTCAATCGTCAGGATGGGATCGCTGTGGTTTGCGATGACATCCTTCGTAACCTGACACGCTGTCACGCCTTGGATCGAAGGCACCTCATACATGACGTTGCGCATAATGCCCTCGATGATGGAGCGCAGTCCGCGCGCGCCCGTCTTGTGTGTGAGTGCTTCCTTCGCGATGAGGTGAAGTGCCTCATCCTCGAATGTGAGCCGTACGCCGTCGAGCTCTAACAGCTTCTGGAACTGCTTGACGAGTGCATTCTTCGGCTCGGTCAAGATCTGCACGAGCGCATTCTCGTCGAGCGAATTGAGCGTCACAACAACGGGCAGTCGGCCGATGAATTCCGGAATAAGCCCGTTCTTCATCAGATCCTCGGGGATCACCTTTCTGAGCGACTCACCGACAGAGACACGCTTCTTTGAGCGCACCTGCGCACCGAAGCCCATCTGCTTTCTGCCGAGACGCGACTCGATGATCTCCTCAATCCCGTCGAATGCCCCGCCGCAGATGAAGAGGATGTTCGTCGTGTCGATCTGCAGCAGTTCCTGCTGCGGATGCTTGCGTCCGCCCTGCGGCGGCACGGATGCCATCGTTCCCTCGAGGATCTTGAGCAGCGCCTGCTGAACCCCCTCGCCCGAGACATCGCGCGTGATGGAGGGGTTCTCCGACTTGCGTGCGATCTTGTCGATCTCGTCGATGTAGATGATGCCGCACTGCGCCTTCTCGATGTCGTAGTCTGCTGCCTGAATCAGCTTCAGCAGGATGTTCTCGACATCCTCACCGACGTAGCCCGCCTCCGTGAGGGAGGTGGCATCGGCAATCGCGAACGGGACGTTCAGAATACGTGCAAGTGTCTGTGCGAGCAGCGTCTTGCCGCTGCCCGTGGGGCCAATCATGAGAATGTTGGACTTTTTCAGTTCGACATCCTCATTCTTTCCCTGCCCCATGTTGATGCGCTTGTAATGGTTGTAGACCGCAACGGACAGAGACTTCTTCGCCTCGTCCTGGCCGATCACATATTGATCGAGAATGTGACGAATTTCCTTCGGTTTCGGAACATCCTTGAGTCCGACTTCAGCGTCATCGCTGAATTCCTCTGCGATGATCTCATTGCAAAGCTCGATGCACTCATCACAGATATAGACACCGGGCCCTGCCACGAGTTTCCGCACCTGCTCCTGCGTCTTTCCGCAGAATGAGCATTTCAGCTGCCCCTTGTCTTCCTCTCCAAATTTCATCGCGTCACACCCCCTCAGTCTTTATCCTTTGCGGACGCAGCCTTGGGACGGGTAACAACCTCGTCGATGAGCCCGTATGCCTTGGCTTCCTCTGCCGACATAAAATTGTCGCGCTCCGTATCGACGTTGATCTTCTCGGGATCCTGCCCCGTATGACGCGCGAGGATGTTGTTGCCGACCTCACGCAGACGCAGGATCTCCTTCGCCTGAATCTGAATGTCGGTCGACTGTCCCTGCGCACCGCCGAGCGGCTGATGGATCATGATACGGGCGTGCGGCAATGCGTAGCGTTTTCCCGCCGCACCTGCCGTCAGCAGGATGGAGCCCATGCTCGCCGCCTGCCCGATGCAGATCGTCGAAACATCGGGCTTGATGTACTGCATCGTGTCATAGATGGCAAGCCCTGCCGTCACAACACCGCCCGGACTGTTGACGTAAAGGTGGATGTCCTTGTCGGGATCCTCGGACTCGAGGAAGAGCAGCTGCGCCACGACAACGTTTGCTACGCTGTCGTCAATCGGTCCACCCAGAAAGATGATGCGTTCCTTGAGCAGACGGGAGTATATGTCATAGGCACGCTCCCCGCGGCTCGAGTTCTCCACCACCATTGGTACATAATAACTCATAGTTCCTCCCCACAGGGGATGTCTTATGCCGTGATATTGTCCACAATGAACTGCGCCGTCTTCTTGCGCAGAACGGTTGCGGCAAGATCACTGACACGCCCCTGCTCCTTGATGATCTTCTGAACCTGCTTCGGTGTCGCACCGTAGGACAGTGCCATCGCGTAGACCTCCTGATCAAGATCTCTTCCCTCGACCTTGATGTCTTCTGCCTTCGCGACCTCCTCGAGCATGAGATCCGTGCGGACATTTTTCTCCGCCGTCTCACGATACTCGTCGCGGATGCGTGCCATATCAAGCCCTGCGTACTGGAGATACTGCTCGAGACTCATTCCCTGCTGCTCGAGACGCATCGCCATCTCCTGAATCATCGCCGTAATGCGGTTCTCAACCATGACCGGCGGAATCTCCATCGTGCAGTTCTCCGTCGCCATGTCGATCGCCTTCGTGCGGCGGTCGGTCTCAGCCTGACGCTCCGCGCCCGCCTGAAGGTTCTTGCGGATGTCCTCACGCAGCTCCGCGAGCGTCTCGAACTTGCTCGCCTTCTTCGCGAACGCGTCGTTCAGCTCGGGCAGCTCACGCGATTTGATGCTGCGCACCGTGCACTTGAACACGGCGGGTTTGCCCTTGAGGTTCTCTGCGTGATACTCCTCGGGGAACGTAACGTTGACCTCACGCTCCTCGCCGATCTTCGCACCGATGAGCTGATCCTCGAAGCCGGGGATGAAGCTGCCCGAACCGATCTGGAGCGGGTAGTCCTCGCCCTTGCCGCCCTCGAACGCCGTGCCGTCCACAAAGCCCTCGAAATCAAGCGTGATGAAATCGTCCTTCTTAACCGCGGCATCTGCCGGTGCATCTACGAGGGTTCCCTGATGCTGACGCATGCCCTCAATCTGACGATCGATGTCCTCCTCGGACACAGTGACCTCCGGCTTCTCCACCTTCAGACCCTTGTAGTCGCCGAGCGTGACCTCGGGGCGCTGCGTGAACTTCGCCGTAAAGACGACATCCTTGCCCTCTTCGAGCGTAACAATATCAATCTCGGGGCGCGTGACAGGCTCCATATCCTGCTCCGTCAGAGCGTCCTCGAAGGCCTTCTGGGCAACGCTCTCAAATGCCTCCTGCAGGATCGCATCCTTGCCGACAAAATTCTCGACGATCTTACGGGGTGCCTTGCCCTTGCGGAAACCGGGAATGTTCACGCGTCCGGAAATGCGCTTTGCAGCGCCGTCTGTTGCCTTTTCAAGCTTCGCCTGCTCAACTTCAATCGTCAGAGTGACCTCGCGGTTTTCACCATGCTCTGCCGTAACCTTCATTGTATGAAACAACCTCCTGCTTTTTTCCTATGGAAGCGCGCCAAATGCGGCTTCCCGATCGGCAGACACGCAAAGAGCGCAACGTCCGCCATTGTCCTTGTATCGTATCACAAAAATTATAAAATGACAAGCCGCGTTATTTCAGCAGCTCTGTCATGCGCGTCAGCGGCTCGGAGAGATCCATGTGGCCCGAGAGGGTTTCCACGGCGCTGCCGTCGATTAAGATGGATACCTTCTGCACTTCCGGAAAATCCGTCAGCGTGTTCACGATGGAGCCGATGAGCATTTCCTCGCCCGTCGAGCCGCCGCTGAAATTCGTCTGCAGTTCCTTGGAGAAGTCCACCGTGGCAATGCCGTCCTTTACCACAACGCTGCGCAGTTTTGCCTTCTTCGGAAAGACATTCGTCTGCCCCTTCTCCTTCGTGCCCGTAAGGAGCGACTTCATTGCCGCCGTATACTTATCGTCCTTCTCCGTACTGACCGTGCGGCGGACAGCGACGAGCCCCGTACCATCGCTGCGTGGATAGTAGACATTCACCATGAGCTCCTTTGGCTCTGCCGCAGCAGACTTTTCCTTATCCTGTATCTGCTCTGTCTGCGCGGCGGGGGACGATGTCCCCTTCTGTTCATCCGAACAGCCGGCCGCAAGGGCGAGCACGGACACAGCTGCAAGCACAGCGAGCATGTATGACATTTTCTTGAATCGCACCAACATCTCTATTCTTCTCCTCCCTGTTCAAAATAGCGCTCAATGGCGCGGACAAGCGCCTGTGCCAGCCTCTTTTGATAGGCAGCATCCGCAAGCAGTGCCTCCTCCTCCGGATTCGAGAGAAATCCCAGCTCTACAAGGGCGGCGGGAATCTCCGTATGCCGCAGAACGTAGAACTTTGCGTATTTAATCCCGCGATTGTAAAGTCCGCCCGCCGCCGCAAGTTCCTCGTTGAGCAGGGCCGCAAAATGTTCATCTGCATCCGTCTTGGGGTAGTAGTACGTCTCCATGCCGTGTGCGTCGGGATTCGTAAACGAGTTGCAGTGCACGGAGAGGAAGAGTTCTGCTTCTGGATGTGCGCGGCTCACATCCACACGTGCCTGCAGCTCCCGCGGTGCCGAACTGCCCGCATGAGCAACATCCACGTCCTCGGTACGTGTCATGATGGCATAAGCCCCCGCCTCATACAGGAGCTCTTCTGTGTACCGAGCCACGGCCAAGGCGACATCCTTCTCACGCACCCCCGCGTATCCGACCGCGCCCGAGTCGCTGCCTCCATGCCCCGGGTCGATGACCACCGTGTGTCCGCGTGCGGCGCTGGGCTGCTCCTTCGCAGTGATGATGTCGATGACAAGATACTCTTTCACCTTCCCGTGGGCTTCTCCGGGTATGGTATGGACGCGATAGCTGTCCTCATGGAGGAGGGTCTCTGCAGCAGAGACCGTGAGAACCGCGCCGTTCTTCCCTTCCTGCCGAACGGCGACTTGATCCGCAAGCGTCCCGCTCGGTGCATATACGAGGGGGAATTTCTTATCGAACTTCACATCCTCAAGTGCAAGATGCAGCTCGCGCTGTGCATGCACCGAGGTTGTATAGGAAAGGCCCGCACGGTTCACGCCGATCTGAATCCGTACAGCGGCCCGCCCGTCGATCTCTATTTCATGGCTCTCAATGCTCATGAGCCGACACGACTTCGCCTCGGCCTTACTGCTCATGAAGAGCGTGCAAAAGCAGACAAAAAGCGCTGCCACTGCGAGCAATGTCCTTGTCCATACGTGTTGATTCCACCGTATCAATGCCAATAACACCTCCTTATTTGTTCAGCAACTCCAGCGCCTCCGCTTCGGCGGCCTCCGTAGCTGCTGCGTCGCGCTCCATGGAGATCGTCAGATAGTCTCCCTCGGAAACATCCGCAGGGAGAAACGACCTCGGAAAATTTACCTTTTCCATCGCATCACCGAGCAGAAGCACGGCATATTTTCCTTCAAAACGGTCAAGATAAGCCGAAATCATTGTTTCTCCCCCCGTTCGGGTACAATCTTGTAGGTCTTTCCGTCACTCGTCACCGTAATTGTCCCGTTCTCTGCTGTCACATAGATCGGGATTTTCAGTGCGTGGTACTTCTTCATCGTCTCCTTGTGCGGATGTCCGTAGTCATTGTTCACCCCACAGGAGATGAGTGCCGCCTCGGGCTGAACCGCACGCAGGAAATCCGCCGAGGACGAGGTCTTGCTGCCGTGATGCCCCGCCTTCAGAATCGTGCTCTTCACGGCGGCACTGTACGTCGCAAGAATCGCCTGCTCCTCCTTCTTCTCCGCATCGCCCGTGAGCATCATGGAGAAATTGCCGAAGACCAGCCGTCCAACCACGGACTCATTGTTCGGATCGTGCTTATAGCCCTTGACCGAGCCCTCCTTGACCAGCTCCGCCGAGGGGCCAAGCACCTCGAACACGGCACCGCCGCCGAGATCGACGCGGTCGCCCGCGACGAGCCCCTTGCGCTCGATCTTCTTCTCCTTGAGCTTTTTCACATAGCCGAGGTAGAGCTTCGAAGTCGAAGGCATCCCGTTGTCATAGACCATACCAACCGTATACTCGTCGAGCAGGACATCCATGCCGCCGATGTGATCGGCGTGCGGATGCGTGAGGATGATTGTGTCAATTTTCTTGATATCCGCCTTTTTCAGCTCCGCACGCAGCTTGTCACGCTCGTCCACATCACTCGTATCGACGAGCACCGTCTTCTCCCCCGTCTGGATGAGAATGGAGTCGCCCTGCCCAATATTGAGCACCTTGACCGTGATCTCCCCCTGCGCTGCGTGCCGGGACGCATCGGAGGCGGGTGCAGCCGTGCAGCCCGCAAAAAACTGTGCTGCGAGGAGCACCGCACCCGCAAGAACGGATGCAAGCCACCGTTTCATTTGCAAGACCCTCCCCGCACGTTACGAACGCAGTGCCAGATTGATGAGGAACGCGATGGACACGAGGTACATGATCCAGCTGATCTGCTTATGCTGCCCCGCAAAAAGCTTCATCACCGTATAGCTGATGAAACCGAACGCGAAGCCGTTCGCAATGCTCGATGTAAGGGGCATCATAATGATCGTGAGAAATGCGGGCAGTGCATTCGTAAAGTCATTGAAATCAATCTTGCCGACCTCGGACATGAGCAGTGCTCCGACGAGGATGAGCGCAGGTGCCGTCGCAAATGCGGGCACAAGCCCGATCAGCGGTGTAAAGAGGAGAGCTGCGAGGAAGAGTACACCCGCCGCAATCGCCGTGAGCCCCGTGCGGCCGCCAGCGGCAATGCCTGCCGCACTCTCGATGTAGGACGTAACCGTGGACGTACCGAATACGGCGGACACCATGGTACCGACCGCATCCGTCGTCAGCGCCTTGTCGATGTTCTCAATGCGTCCGTCGGATTTGACCATCTTCGCCTTCGTCGTGAGGCCGATCAGCGTCCCCATGTTATCGAAGAGCTCCACCACCGTGAACGTGAAGATGATTGAGACAAGACCGTAGTTCCACGCACCCGCGAGATCGAGCTGACCAAACGTCGCCCCCATATGCGGCAGCGATGTGCTGATAATATCGCCAAGTCCCTGCGGCGCAGGCGTCATGCCGAGCAGCATCGCAAGAATCGTCGTGACGAAAATACCGATGAGGATCGAGCCGTGCACATTGCGTGCCATGAGTGCCGCCGTAAAGAGCAGACCGAACAGCGAGAGCAGCGTCGTCGGTGCGGTCACGTGACCGAGCGAAACATACGTCGCGGAGTTCTCGACAATCAGCCCCGTCCCCTTAAGCCCGATGAACGCAATGAAAAGTCCGATACCGACGCTGATTGCGAGTTTCAGATCGCGCGGCACGGCATTGATGATCGCCTGCCGAATCCCGCCGACCGTCAGAATGAGGAAGAGCACACCCGAGAAGAACACCGCGCCGAGCGCAACCGTCCAGTGCAGTCCGAGCACACCGCAGACGTAGTACGCAAAAAACGCATTGAGCCCCATGCCCGGGGCAAGCGCAACGGGATAGTTCGCGAACGCCCCCATCGCCAGAGAGGCGAGTGCCGCGATCCAGATTGTCGAGGCAATCGCCGCATCCTTCGGAATCCCCGCATCGGCGAGAATGTTCGGATTGACGAAGAGAATGTATGCCATTGCGATAAAGGTCGTCAGCCCCGCAATGAGTTCTGTGCGGACGGACGAGCCCTTCTCCCGTATCTTGAAATACCGTTCGATAAAGGACGGCGGCGTGCCCTGCATCTCCATGTAAACATCTCCTTAAAAACAAAAAAAGCCCGATCAGGCTTAGAATAAAAATGGCGGAGTGGGAGAGATTCGAACTCTCGCAGCGGTTACCCACTCTAACGATTTAGCAAACCGTCCTCTTCAGCCTCTTGAGTACCACTCCATATTCACTTCTCGCACGCGTTGCGACACGAGATATGTTAACAGAACATATCAAAGTTGTCAAGAAAAAAAAATGAAGGGGCTGCCTTCCGCGCCCCTTCATCGTATTGCACAGACGTAATCGTTCTCACGTCAATATTCCTGCCTCACTTATCCTTCTTCTTCTCTCCTTTGAGCCATTCATCGAGAAGATTCTCACACAGACGGACATCCGCCCAAGAACATCCGTTGACGTTTGCTCGATTCTCATGATCTTCTTCCTTTCATTTTTATGTAACAATTTGTAGCTCCACTCTATTAAATATATCGTTTTTCACAAAAAAAATAACCTTATAAATTTCATGCAGATTGAGTACTCTCTGCATGAGCCCCCTATACAAGTACATCCTATACCAATCGGTAATAGAACATATAAAAAACTTATATAGAAAGTTGCTTTTTCTACATTGTATATTATTCTTTCTGCAGATATAATATAATACCAGAAAGGAATGACTGAATGGAACTTGCACAATTAAAATACTTTCAAGTTATGGCGAACATCCGCCACTTTACGCGCGCAGCGCGGATGCTGGATGTGACCCAGCCCGCACTCAGCCGCTCGATGGCGAAGCTGGAAAAGGATCTGGAGGTCCCACTGTTCAAACGCAGCGAGGGCGAGATTGAACTGACGCCGGAGGGCGAACGTCTGCTGCGCCGTGTGGACCGCATTCTGCGCGAGGTCGACAACGCCCGCGAGGAGGCAAGCAGCGCACGCGCAGAGGTCTCGACCGAGTTCAAGCTCTCATTCATCCACTCGCTCGGCAGCTATGTCCTGCCGCATATCCTGCAGGACTTTCGCGCGTGCTTCCCCGACATCCGTATCCAGCTGAATCAACAGGACTCGTCCACATTGGCACAACAAGTTGCGGCAGGAGAGACGGATCTCTGTCTCTGCTCCACCATCCCGATAACGGAGTACAGTGCATGGGTTTACCTCTGGTCGGAAGAGCTCTTCGTGACCGTACCGCTCGGACATCCATTTGCCGACCGCAAACGGATCAATCTGCGTGAGCTTGAGGAGGAGCCGCTGATTGCAATGAAGAACAGCTACAGTCTGCGCATCCTCGTCGATCAGTTCTTCGATCTCGCGGGCATCCATCCCGAGATCACGTTCGAGGGCGATGACGTATCGACGATCTCGGGTCTGGTCACGGCAGGGCTCGGCGTGAGCCTCCTGCCGAAACTCGCAGGGGTTGAGCACCCGGAGCTGCGCTACATCCCCGTCTCGTTCCCGATCTGCAAGCGTGCGGTCGGTGTCGCTTGGAATACGCAGCGACAGCTGCCCCCTGCGGCGGTCTGCTTCCAGCAGTTTTTGATCCGTCGCTTCGACGATACCGAAGCAGGCTTGCCCACGAATTAAAATAACCCGTGAAGACTTCCCCTTGGATCTTCACGGGTTATTGTCATGTTTGGGCTATGCAGCAATATCTACATTCTTGCCGAGGTTCTGCACCGGATGGCTGGTCGCATACGCCTGCTTGACCTGCTGCATGAGCTCGTGCGTCACCTGCCCGCCGATCTGCTGTGCCTCACGGTTCGTGCGCTGGAATTTGCTCGTGCCGAGGCGCTTCGGATCCATGTTCTCCACGGACTGCTGTGCCGCGCGCGAGGTGCTCTGCGCCCCCTCTTGAGCGACGCGGTTCTGTGTCTGATGGAACTGTCCCTTACCGAGCTTCGTGCCGGTGCCGAAATTCGAGCCGCCGATGACGGACGCAACCTCCTGCATCTTCGCATGGGTCACCTGCCCGCCGATGCGCTGTGCCTCACGGTTCGCACGCTGAAAGACGCTTGAACCGAAGCCGCCGCTTCTGAGTGCCGGTATTGCCATAATGGTTCCCTCCATTTCATCTCCATCCCATTTTCCCTTGGGATGTTATGACTACATTATAATAGATGAAGATACTTTATGCAAGCGTAAAATACCGCCGAAATCATTCTTCGGCGGTATCTCATTATGATTTGTTTCCTTAGGATCCTGCCTTGAGACGACCGACGCGCACAATCTCGGATACCTGGACCTGATGTGTCTTGCCGTTCACATCGGCAATGACGCTCGGCTGACCGTCGGTGATGCTGACACCGATGATCTTGCCCTCGTAGCTCTGCGTCTTTACCGTTCCATCGCTGTTCTTGAGCGGTTTTTTATCATCGCCCATGACCACGCTGTTCCACTGGACAGGCTGACCGATCATACTGCTCAGCTGTCCGATGAGAACGGAGGAGTTGATGTTGTCGACGATCTTCGACACATTTTCGAGCCCCTTCGAGACATTCGTCATCTGCTCGAGTGCGGAGAACTGTGCGAGCTGCGAGAGATATTCGCTGTTGTCCTGCGGATCGAGCGGATCCTGATATTTCATCTGTGTGACGAGCAGTTTCAGGAAAGCATCCTTTCCGAGGGCATCATTCTTCTTGTCCTTCGCTTTCGCCTGGTTCTGCGCTGCCTCGTAGTCCGACAGCTTCTGCACCACACCGCCGACGTTGATTGTATTCAGTGGATTTGAACTTGCCACGATATTTCCTCCTCAAACCGCTAGACGCGATAATCTACTCCATCCATTCCGACAGAACCGTCGGGGGCCTCCTGCGTCGCTGCGGGGGTGAGCCCTTCGACCTCATCTAGATAGTCGTCAGCATCGCCGCGTGCGTAGACCTGCTGCGGTCCACTCTGTCGATTGCTCTGCTGCCATGCTTCCTGTCCCTGACCCTGCGGCATCTGACCGTCCGCAAGTCCTGCGTAGACACCGACACGGTCGATCTTGATGCCCTGATTGTTCAGTTCCTGTCGGAGCTGGACGAGGGAGTTCTCAATCACATTGCGTACCTGGGCATTGTCGCTGTGGAAGGATGCCTGTACGGCACCGTTCGAGCCGACCGAGACACGCAGAGTGAGTTCCCCGAGGTGTTCGGGGCGCAGACGAATGACCATCTGCGTATCATTGAGCGTACGCAAGAGGCGCGCCTGCTCGACGATTTGACGCGGGATCTCATAGTCCGGCTGTGGACGCTGCGGCGCCTGTGCCGGCGTTGGAGTGCTGACCTCCTGCATCGGTGCAGACCCTGTACTCGGCTGTGCTGCAACGGGCTGTGTGGGCTGCGGTGCCGTCTCCGTCGGCCGCGACGGAAGCTCGAAGGTCGCCGTCGATGCCGCGCGCGCACTCTGCTGCTCACCGGTCGGGAGCTGCTGCTCCTGCTGCCCTGTGGCATCCCCCTGCGTTGTATCATGGCGCATGGTGCGCTGCGCAAGTACGGTAAGCGGATTTGTTCCGGGCTCCTCCGTCGTCAGGTTCTCACCGACAAGATCTGCCGCCGATCGCCACGCGGCCTGTGTGGATTCACGCTGCGCTCCAAGAAGTGCCGTCTGTACGTTCTGTACCTCCGGATTCAGCACGGTATCCGCAGTGCCGCGCGGCACTGCATTCGCCGCAGTCGGAGGCGCAGCAGCGAGTGCGCCTTCGTCGATCACAGGAATCTGTGCCTCCGTCAGGGCAGGCTCTGTATTCAGTACTGCACGCAGCTGTGCGGGCAATACGGCATCGAGTGCCGCCATACGCAGAACAGCGCCTGCACTCCCCTCCTGCACCGACGGATTGGCCATCTGAGCAGATGCCTCCTGTGCGAGCGGCTGCCCCTCGAGTGCGAGGAGGAAATTACGGCTCTTTGCTGCCTCCTCCGGCATCTGCTGCAGAAGGTTCTGCGGCTTCGCATCACCGCGTGCATCGGTCGTCAATTCATAGCGCTCCAGAATATCTGTGAGCGCGGCATCAAGCCCCTCGTTCACGTTGGTATCCACAAGCGCCGCATCCGTGTTCACGAGTGCTGCCAGTGCGGCCGCAGCAACGGAGGCATCCTCCGCAGATACGTTCTCCGTGCCGGTCGCTTTCTGTGTTCCATCGGCAGTGTTCGGCTTCTCTGCCGTCACATCCTGTGTGTTCTGCGATGCCGTTGTGCTCTCCGCCTTCGGCACATTCATCTGTACCTTACCTGCGGTCGCAGCACGCGTCTCTGTCTTGGCCGCCTCTGCCGTCGTTCCCTTCTGCAGTGCGCCGAATGTATCGCTGAACGAATTCTTCCCTGAGGCTGTTTGCGCGCGATTCTCCACAGATCCGCTGCGCCCCTTCGACACACCCGCTCCTGCAGAGATCCCATCGGTCGGAGATACCGCCATGAGATTATTTGCATTCATCTACACATCACCTCTTCTACTTGTTTATCGGAAAGCATCCGCTGTTTCTTAAATATTTTTTGGCATGGCGCATTTCAGCGCATCACCAATGGTCTCCGCACCGAAGAGCTCCATATCCGTAAATTTCCCTTCGAGCTGGCGATAGTTCTTCATCGGGAGGAGTGCTGACCGGAATCCGAGCCGCCGCGCCTCGGCAACGCGCAGCTCCGCCTGGGAGACGGCGCGCACCTCACCCGAGAGCCCGACCTCGCCGCAGACGACCATGTGCGGCCGCGGCAGACGATTCGCAAAACTGGATGCCATCGCAACGCTGAGTGCAAGATCGGCGGCAGGTTCGTCGAGACGGATGCCGCCCGCGACCTTTACATAGACATCCGCGGCTCCAATGGGGAGCTTCACGCGCTTTTCGAGCACGGCGAGGAGAAGTTGTATGCGCTTCACATCCACGGAGTCTGCCGTCCTGCGCGGCGGCTGGTACGGGGTCGGTGCGACAAGCGCCTGCACCTCGACGAGCAGCGGGCGCGTTCCCTCGACCGTCGGCACGATGATGGAGCCGCTCTCCATCGCACGCTCCGAGAGGAAGAGTTTTGACGCATCGGGAACGTCGACCAACCCGACATCGCGCATCTCAAAAAGGCCGAGTTCGTTCGTGCTGCCGAAGCGGTTCTTCACGGCACGCAGCACGCGGTACTCGGCGTTGCGCTCCCCCTCAAAGTAGAGCACGGTATCGACGATGTGCTCTAGGACACGCGGCCCCGCGAGGCTGCCCTCCTTTGTCACATGGCCGATGACAAAGACGGCGATGCCCGCATTTTTCGCAACACGCATCAGCTCCATTGCGCACTCACGTACCTGCGAGACGCTGCCGGGTGCACTCTCGATCTCGGGGCGGTACATGGTCTGAATGGAATCAATGATGAAGAGCGCGGGCTGCTCCCGTTCCACATGGGCACAGATCGCATCGAGATTTGTCTCGCTGACAACGAGCAGCTCATCCGCAATCGCCTGCAAGCGATCTGCGCGCATACGGATCTGGCGTGCGCTCTCCTCACCGGTCACATAGAGCACGCGATATCCCGCACGCGCAATATCCGCTGAGACACGCAGGGTAAGGCTGGACTTGCCAACACCGGGATCGCCGACGATGAGTACCATCGAGCCGGGGATGACACCGCCGCCGAGCACGCGGTCGAGTTCGCCCGAGCCGGTCGAAAAGCGCGGCAAATCCTCAACGGCAATGCTGCCGATGGGATGCGGCGGCTCCGCTTGGAGGGTGCCGACACCACGGCGCTCCTCCGCAGGCGGCGTTACAATCTCCTCCACGAGAGAGTTCCACGCCCCGCATCCGGGGCATTTCCCCATCCACTTAAAGGTATCGTAACCGCAGTTCTGGCACACGTATGCGGTCTTTTTCTTCTTTGCCATAGAATCTCCTGCAAATAAAAGGGACTGCTTTACGACAGTCCCTTCCGTTTCCAATATGTCAGAGCGCGCACAGCGGAGCGTGCAAGCCAGTACAGCGACCAACCCAGATTGAGAAGAAAATCCCCTGCACGCCCTGCGCGTGTCGGAGACGCAAGCACATTGCCCCGATCGCCCTCAGATTTCATGATAGGATGCCTGCTTCTCGCCCTTTACGCGCTTGTTGCGGCTCGTGTCCTTCTTTACGAAGTCCAGTCCATCGCCCGCCTTGCGCACGGAGATGACATCGCCCGCCGTAAAGTCACGTGCGAGGATACGCTCCGCAAGCGCATCCTCAATGTTCTTCTGAATCGCGCGGCGCAGCGGACGCGCACCGAATTTGACATCCGTCCCCTTCGAGATGAGCACGCGCTTTGCCGAGGGGCTGATCTCAATGTTGATCTCCTGCTCGGCAAGACGTGCCTTTACATCGCGCAGGAGAATGTCGACAATCTTCGTCAGCTCCGGCTCGCCAAGCGCGTTGAATACGATCATATCGTCCACACGGTTCAGGAACTCGGGGCGGAAGATCTTTTTGACCTCCTCCATGACGCGCTTTTTCGCACGCTCCTCATCCGTGCCCATTGCCTGCTGCCCGATTGAGAAGCCGATCGAGCCCGTCGTCGAGCGCAAGTGGTTCGCGCCGGCATTCGAGGTCATGATGATGATCGTGTTGCGGAAATCCGTAACCGTTCCCTGCCCATCTGTGAGCCGTCCATCCTCAAGCACCTGCAGGAGCATGTGGAAGACATCGGGGTGTGCCTTCTCCACCTCGTCAAAGAGGACAATGGAGAACGGCTTCTTGCGCACGGCATCCGTAAGCTGCCCGCCCTCCTCGTAGCCGACGTAGCCCGGGGGCGCGCCAACGAGGCGTGCCGTCGTGTGTTTCTCCATGTACTCGGACATATCAAAGCGGATGATCGCCTCCTCCGAACCAAAGACAGCCTCCGCGAGTGCCCGTGCCAGCTCCGTCTTCCCCACCCCCGTGGAGCCAAGGAAAAGGAAGGAGCCGATCGGGCGGCGTGGGTCTTTGACCCCTGCACGTGCACGGCGCACCGCCTTGGAGACGGCACGCACCGCCTCGTCCTGACCGATCACACGGCGGCTGATATGCTTTTCCAGGGAGAGCAAACGGTCGGATTCCTTCGCCGCGATCCGCTGTACGGGAATGCCCGTCCACTGTGCCACGACATCCGCAATGTCATCTTCCGTAACGACGATCTCTGCACACCGATCTTCGCCCCGACGGGCGGCATCCAACTGGGCGCGCAGTTCCTGCTCACGGTCGCGCAGCTGTGCTGCCGCCTCATAGTCCTGCCCGCTGATCGCCGCATCCTTTTCCTTTACAATATCCGCGATCTCCATACGCAGACCCGCAATCTGGTCCGTATCGCCAATATTCTTCATGCGCACACGTGATGCTGCCTCGTCCATGAGGTCAACGGCCTTATCCGGCAGACAGCGGTCGGTAATGTAGCGCTTCGAGAGGCGCACGGCCGCACGCACCGCATCGTTCTCAATGCGCGCATGGTGAAACTCCTCGTATTTGCCGCGCAGTCCGAAGAGGATCTGCTCCGCAGTCTCCTCATTCGGCTCCTCCACCATGACGGTCTGGAAGCGGCGTGCGAGGGCGCTGTCCTTGGCGAAGTGCTTTTTATACTCGCTGAGGGTCGTCGCTCCGATGATCTGCATCTCCCCACGTGCGAGGGCAGGCTTCAGAATGTTCGCCGCATCCAGCGATCCCTCTGCGCCGCCGGCACGGATGAGCGTATGAATCTCGTCGATAAAGAGAATGATATTCTTCGATTTGATGACATCATCCACGACATTCTTGAGACGCTCCTCAAACTCACCGCGGTATTTTGTTCCGGCGACAAGGGCCGTCATCGACAGCGTAACAACGCGTTTGTCCTCAAGCAGGAACGGCACCTCACCGTCCGTGATGCGCTGAGCAAGCCCCTCGGCGATGGCTGTCTTGCCAACGCCCGCTTCCCCGAGAAGGATGGGGTTGTTCTTCGTGCGCCGCGCGAGAATCTGAATGACACGGTCGATCTCCGCTGCACGGCCGATGACGGGATCAAGACCGCCAGCCTGCGCAACGCCGATCAGATCGCGGCCAAATTTTTTGAGTGAGGCCGGCAGCCCCTTGCCCTTTCCTTCGCCCTTGGCCGACCTTCTGCGTGTTGATTTCTCTTTGGACTCCTCCGCATCGCTCATGCGTTCAAGCACATTGCTCTGCAGCGCTTCGATGTCGACATCCAATTCCTCAAGTGTATGAACGGCTGTCCCCTCGGCCTCCGTGAGAAGGCTGAGCAGGATGTGTTCCGTCGTCACAAAGGAGCGCTCCTCACGCGCAGTATCGATCGCTCCCTGCATGACACGCTGTGCACGGCGCGTATAGTATGGGACATCCTCAGCTGGGTGCAGGACATCCTGAAATCCGTCTGAGCTGCGAATCGACTGCTCCACGCTGTCGTAATCCACGCCGAATTTATCCAGCACCTCTGCTGCAATTGTATCACGCATATGAAGAATGCCCAGCAGAAGCTGGCCTGTTCCAATGTACCCCTTACCGCGCCGCTGCGCAATATATTGTGAAAACTCTACGGCTTTAATTGCCGCCTGTGTGAAAAATTGACGGTAGTTCAAGCTGTCCCCCTCCTTTTATCCCTGTGTTCGATATTTCTGTAAGATCGCGCGTACGCAGGAAGCGCGTATGGCGCTGATTTCCCCCGTGGATAGATTTTCGTTTTCTGCCATATACCGGAGATGTCCATCTCGTGCAGCAACAATAATCTCTGCATAGCAGTCCGGCAAAACCTCCTTGATGATTCCTCGGTCGATGCCGTAGCGCACACGCGAAACGAGAGCAAAAAGTTCCTGCTCCGTCAGTGCACGTGCATAAGAGAGAATGCCAAAGGAACGCCAGACACCATCGTCCACGCCGTCCTTCCCAAAGAAGGAAAGCGCCTTGCGGGCACGCCGCTCATGTGCGACAATCTCCCCCACCGTCGTCTGCAGGTTCTCGATCATCTCCGCCTCGGAATAACCGAGCGTAAGCTGATTGGAAACCTTGTAGAGATGTGCGCCCTCGCCAATCCCCTCAAGCGGGTGCACACCCAAGCCAAGCTGCGGCGATGTGTTGATGATGTTCTCGATGTTGCGCGTATAGACAAGTCCCGGCAGATGAAGGATGACCGAGGCACGCAGCCCCGTTCCGAGATTGGTCGGATATGCTGTCAAATACCCCATCGTCTCATCAAAGGCAAGATCCAGACGCTCCTCAATATAGTCATCCACCCGTGACGCTGTTGCAAAGGCCTCCGTGAGCGAAAGCCCCGGCGTCATAGACTGGATATGCAGGTGGTCATCCTCGTTGACAAGGATGCTGATACACGCATCCGCACTAATGTATGCTGTCCGATAGGGCTGCGCCTCGGCAAATTTCTCGCTGATGAGCCGCTTCTCGATCAGCACCTCGCGTTCCAACGCACTCAGCTGATCGACCGCAATCCGATCCATACGCTGTCCAAGCTGTACATCGATATCCGCAAGGGCAGTATCCAGCATGCGCTGAATTTCCGCCAGCTGACCGAGATCGGCGCGCCCCGGAAACGGAAGCCCCACCAGATTGCGTGCGAGACGCACACGGCTGGAGAGTACAACGTCGCTGTCTGTTCCCTCGGTGCCGAACCAGGAGAGCCGACTGCTCCGCAGGAGCTCATCAACTGCCATAGGACTGCTCCTCCATCTGACGCTCCAGTGCACGAATGCGATCGCGGTACTCTGCCGCCTTCTCATACTCCTCGCGTGCAACCGCCTCCTTCAGCCGGGCGCGCAGCTGTTCCGCCTCTTGGCGAAGCATGATGGACGAACCCGAGCGTCGCGGAATCTTGCCGCGATGAACGCTCGACCCATGAATGCGCCGCAGAAGCGGTGTAAGTTCATGATGAAACGTCTCATAGCAGACCGAGCAGCCGATTTGCCCTGTCTGCGAAAGATCTTGAAACTTCATGCCGCAGTTCGGACAGGTGATGTGCGGCGCATCCTCCTCAGCAGCATGCTCTTGCTGGTTGCTGCCAAAAATCCCCTTAAGGAAATCCTCCGCCGACACATTTTCCTGTTGTGCGCGGAGAATCGACGCACCATAGCGCGCGGCACAGCTCATACATATATTCTTTTCACTCCGACCGCCCGGACCGATCTGCACAATATGCACAATCGCGTCATTGCGGCCGCATTCCTCACAAATCATTGTATTTCCTTCCATCGCTCTCCAGATAATTCATTTTTTCTATTTATATATATCGACCGTCTATCTAAAGTTCTCTAGCGTCAATATCATTGTTTTCAGCATCTGGACCCGTTCCTTTGCCGCAAGCGTCTCCGAGTGAAAAAGGCCCGTCACCATCTGCATGAGGAGTGCCGCCTCGCGCGTCTCCACCATTCCATGCTGGGTGAGGTAGCGCACCATCGACTGCACCGTCTCCATATCGGTGTTCTCATCAATCTTCGAGAGCATATCCTGATAGACGAGATCACGCAGCGGCACCTGCACGATGCGGATGAACCCGCCGAGCCCGCGCCGTGACTCTACCACGAATCCCTTATCCTGCGTAAAACGCGTGGAGAGCACATAGCTGATCTGCGACGGTGCGCATGAAATCTCATCCGCAATATCCGTCCGCCGCAGCTCTACCTGCCCATCCTGCCGCGTAGCAAGCTGACGAAGAATATAGGACTCGATCATATCCGCAATGTTGCTCATCGTATCACCTTCTCTGTTCCTTTATTGTGCTTTTCTCTATTATATTTGTTTTTTTGACTTTTAGCAAGTACCAATTATATCAAGGAACGATATATTTTACGATATCTTTATATGATCATACTGCCAACCGAGAATCTTCAAAGAAAGGCGATACTTTTCTCTCACGATATGATATTTCCATAGAATCCAGAAGATCACACTTGGTGCGACATTTGCTCAAAGAAAAAGCGCCGTTATGAACGGCGCAGTGAACAAAGCATCAGTATCGCCGCAAAAATTCGCGGCCGAAGACGGTAACGGTGTAGTAGAAACCGATGAGGAACGGGAGGTATTCGGCAATGAGCCGCCAGCAGACGGCGACGATGCCGACGGTGCCGGCGGGAACGGTCGCCGCAAAGAGGAGAACGAATCCGCCCTCGGCGATGCCGGAGCCGCCCGGTGTCGGACTGAAGTAGAGGAGCATGTTGAGAAAGATCATGCGCCCCATAACAGTGTACCAGTCCGCATCCGTGACACCGAGCCCGAGCAGGAGGCACGGCACGACGGCGTAGATGCAGAGGAGATTCAGCCCCGACTCGACAAATACCACGAGCATCTGACGCGGCGCACCGAGCAGGAGCGAGATCGCACTCTTCGTGTCGCGGTAGAGACCGAAAAGCTGATGCCGTTTCTTATCATGCAGACGACGTGCAATCCAGACGACAACATAGTCAAGGAAGCCGCGCCGCGCTCCCACAACGATGAATACAATGCCAAGAAATGCCGTAAGCGTAATCGCCATCAAAATATTGTTCGATACGCCGGGGACGATCCCCTCGTCATGCAGAAAGATGAAGGGCATACAGAGCGCGAGGAAGAAGATTGAGAGCAGCGTCCGCACGATGACGAGCACCGCAGCCTTGCCTGTGGGTACGCCCGCATGGCGCAGGAACATGACCTGTGCAACCGCGCCGCCCGTTGCTCCCGGCGTGAGAAGTGCGAGAAAATAATTGCCGAAGATCACCTGTACTGCTTGGTACAAGGTGATTTTTTCATTGGAGATCTTGACGAGGTGCATGAGGCGGCTGCCGTCGAAGAACATCCCAAGCCCGACGGCAAGAAGCGCCAACAAAAGCGACCACGCATGAAAACGCGTCAAATTTTGGAGCGTATTGATGTCCACCGTTGTATAGATAACAGCGGAGGAGATGCCCACGACAAGCACAAGAATAAGGAGAAAGCGCCGCGTAAATTTACTCATGCTCTACGCTCTCTCCTTTCTTCTACTTCGTCAAATATTCTTCATGTGCTGCAAAAGCATTGTGGCTGTGAATGGATTCCTCATTCTCACATGCGAGCGAGAAATATGCAAGCCCCGGCAGGGCACGCAGGGCGAGGACGGTATCGCGCAGGATGTCCTCGACGAATTTCGGATTCTCGTACGCAGCCTCGGTGATATACTTCTCATCCACACGCTTGAGCAACGGATAGATGGGCGCAGAGCCCTGCTGCTCGAGCAGTTCTGCCAGTTCCTCGATGTAGATGCACGGCACGCCCTCGTGATAGCGGAGCCGCACGCGGGCGGTGGAACGCTGATTGTGCGCTCCATACGCAGAGATCTCCTTGCTGCATGGACAAAGCGAGGTAAATGGCATTGTAAGCCCAAGCTCGAACTGCATCGGCTCATTGCGCCGCTTGCGCCCCGTAAAGGAGGCATCCACGTCGAGCAGCGACATACGTCCGCTGACGGGTGCTCTCTTTTCGATAAAATACGTAAACGCGAGCGTGACCTCAGCCGCCTCTGCATGGAGGCGATCCAATGCCTCCGTGAGCATTGCGTCCATCTCCTCCTCGGCGAGCGGTTTCTCGCTCCACGGCAGGAGGATTTCGAGGAAACGGCTCATGTGCGTTCCTTTGAACTCCATCGGCAGGGAGACGGTGAACGCAATGCGCGCAAGCACCTGCTGATAGCCGCCCGCCTGTTTCTTGATGAGGAAGGGCAGACGCACTTCCTTGACACCGACGCGCTGAATCGCAATGCCGCGCTCATCCTCGCGGTTCTGTACGTCCAGCATCATCGCACTCCTGCTGCATACGGGATCGGATCACGCCGCCCCGCCTCGGCAAAGCCGCGCAGGCGCAGGACGCAGCTGTCGCAGACACCGCACGCCTCCGCTCCGCCGCGATAACAGCTTGTCGTCAGTTCGTAGGGTGCGCCCAGTTCCGTACCAAGACGAATGATATCGCCCTTCGAGAGATGCTGCAGCGGCGTCTCGACAGCGATGCGCCGCCCATGCTCTGTGGCGGCGGCTGTTGCAACATCCGCTGCCGCCTGAAATGCGGCGATGAATTCGGGGCGGCAGTCGGGATAGCCCGAGTAGTCGACGGAGTTCACACCGATGTAGAGATGTGCCGCCCCTACGCGCTCTGCATACCCGAGTGCATAGCTCAGAAAGATGAGATTACGCGCGGGCACATAGGTGACGGGAATCTCCGTCCGCTCTGCATCCCCTGCGGGCACATCAATTGCATCGTCCGTCAGCGCAGAGCCGCCGACCGCATCCATATTCGTCTCGATGATAAGATGCTCCGCTGCATGATAGTGCGCAGCAATCTGCTTTGCACATTCCAGCTCACGGTCATGCCGCTGGTGATAGTCGAAGCTGATCGGATAGAGTTCGTACCCCGCAGCGCGGGCGACCGCCATGCAGGTACAGCTGTCAAGGCCTCCCGAGAGGAGGATTACCGCTTTTTCCCCCATGTTTTCCCTCTCATCCGCGCAGCGCGGCGACGGCTGCGGCAATATCCTTTGCACCGTAGATGTACGAGCCCGCAACGAGGACATTTGCCCCTGCCGAACGCACGGACTCTGCCGTCTCCGCATTGATGCCGCCGTCGACCTCGATGTCAACATTCAGTTCGTTGTCCATAACCGTATGATAGAGCGCATGAATCTTGCCGAGCGTGTTCTCAATGAACTTCTGTCCACCAAAACCGGGGTTGACTGTCATGAGCAGCACCATGTCTACGTCGTCGATCAGCTCCTCAAGGGTGTAGATCGATGTGCCCGGATTGAGTGCGATGCCCGCCTTGCAGCCCGCCGCCTTGATCTGCTGAATGACACGGTGCGCGTGACGCGTCGCCTCAACGTGAAACGTGATGATATCCGCACCCGCCTTTGCGAACGGCTCGATATGTGTCTCCGGATGTTCCACCATAAGGTGCACGTCAAAGACCGCCTTGGACATCTTGCGCAGGCTCTCCACGACGCAGGGCCCCACCGTAATATTCGGCACAAACGACCCGTCCATCACATCGATGTGGATGTACTCCGCGCCCGCCTCCTCCACGCGGCGCACATCCGCGCCGAGGTTTGCAAAGTCCGCCGAGAGAATGGACGGCGCAATGATGGTCGGACGCTCGATGTGAACGTGCTCTTCTTCCATCATTTCCTCTTCGTACTCGTGTTCATGTTCGTGTGCCATTTGGTTCTCCTATTTCTTCTTGGTTCTGAGTTCGTTGAGCAATGCAATGTAGGCATCGTACCGCTCGCGCGAAAGTTCCTCTGCCTCCACTGCCGCCTTGACGGCGCAGCCCGGCTCGTGACTGTGGCTGCACGGCGCAAAGCGGCAGCCTGTATAATGGGCAAAATCCGGAAAGCAATGCGTCAAATCCTCGGGTGCGAGCGCCGTGAGTTCCTGCTGGGTAAAGCCCGGCGTGTCGACCACATAGCCCCCCATAAAGGGAAGCAGCTCCGCACGCCGTGTCGTATGCCGCCCACGCCCGATCTTCTCGCTGACCGTCCCCGTCACGAGGGCAAGCGACGGATCGAGTGCGTTGAGCAGGGAGGACTTCCCCGCGCCCGATGGCCCCGCGAGAACGGTGATCTCACCCGCGAGACGTTCGCGCAGTTCCGCAAGCTCAGTCCCCTGCTCCGCCGAGACACGCAGGACGGGATAGCCCGCTGCCTCGTATTCCGCAAGAACCGCCGCGGGATCGCCCGTGCAAAGATCCATCTTGTTCACACAGAGGATAATTTTTTTCACCCCCGAAAGCTCTGCGAGCACGAGGAAGCGGCTCACGACGAGCGGATGCGGGTCGGGCGATGCCGCCGCGACCGTGACGACAATCTGCGTGAGATTTGCCACACGCGGACGCTGCAGGAGGTTTGTGCGCTCCTCAATGCGCTCGATCACCCCCTCCTCGCGCGATATGCGTTCCAAGACAACGAGATCGCCGGGGACAAGCCCCATGTCGCTGCGCCCCTTTTTGACCCTGCCGCGCAGCTTGCAGAGAATGATGCCATCCTCCGCTGCGACGTGGAGCACATTGTTGTAGACTTTCAGGATACGTCCGCGCTCTGTCACCATGCACTCCCTATTCTGTCTTTTCAGTCTGGATACGCCGGCCGGAGGGGTCCTTTTCGTTCTTCTTGCTGTCGCCGCCCTTCGCATCTTCCTTCGTGCCGGAGGACTTCTTGCCGCTCGATACGACAAGGCGCACAGAGCTGTCACTGTCTGTCTCTGCTCCTGCTGCCGGCGACTGACTGATGACCGTTCCTGCCGCCTGCGTGCTCGCCTCCTCTGAGATGCTGCCAACCTTGAGGCCGCTGCCTTCGATCATGGTACGCGCACGATCTGAGGGCACGCCCTTCACATCTGGTACGATGACCTTCTTGACCTTCTGTCCCTTGCTGACCGTGATATCCACCGACTGCCCCTTGCTGATGCGCGTGCCGCTGCGCGGATCCTGCGAGATGACCGTGCCGCTGTCCTCATCGGAGAACGTTTCATAAGCCGAGCCAAGGCGCAAGCCCATCTGCTGCAGTTTGTCAATCGCATCCGATTGTTTCAGTCCGCGCAGATTCGGCATCTCCATCTCCTCGCCGCCCTTGCTGACGTAGATGGTGATGGTGCGCTCCTCCTTGACCGTCGTGCCCGCCTCCGGGGTCTGCGAAACCACAACGCCCACGGGGACGGAGGCATCAAAGGTCTCTGCAACCGTGACGCGCAGATGCTGATCCTCAAGGATCTGACGCGCAAGCGTGAGCTGTTTGCCCGTCACGTCCGGCACGGTGATCTCCACGGAGCTCCAGAACTTGCCGAAACTCAGGAAGAATCCCGTAAAGAAGCCGAGCATGAGGATGAGCACAAGGCCAAACTTGAATTTCTTCGTGCGGAAGAAGGACTTCTCCTCCACCACCGACGCCTCTTCCTCCTCCGCCTCGGCGATTGCACTGATCTCCTGTGCCTCCACAGGCGACAGCACACGCGTCGCGTCGGGGTCAAATGCGGGCATGGCCGCCGTATCGCCGCGCATCATCTGCTCCGTGCGCATGATATCCTGAACAAGCAGGCGACTGTCCGGCCGCAACGCCGGATCCTTTGCCATCATGCGCGTCACGAGAGCCTCCACGACGGGCGGAATGTCGGGAATAACGGAGCGCACGGGGTGTGCCTCCTCCTCCAGATGCTTTCGCGCGATGCTGACCGCCGTATTGCCGTCGAACGGAATGCGCCCCGTCAGCATCTCGTAGAGGACGACACCGAGCGAGTAGACATCGGACTTCGGCGTGATGATCGTGCCGCGTGCCTGCTCGGGCGAGAAGTAATGCACCGACCCCATGATATTGTCGTTGTAAGTCATCGTGGACTCCGTGACCGCACGTGCAATGCCGAAGTCCGCGACCTTCACGTTGCCGTCGGGCATGACGAGGATGTTGTGCGGCTTGATGTCACAGTGCACGAGGTTGTTTGCATGCGCCTGTGCGAGCGCCCCCGCGATCTGACGTGCGATCTCCAGTGCCTGTGCGGCAGGTACGGGCCCCTCCTCCTTGATGCGCTCTTTCAGCGTGCGTCCCGGGACGTACTCCATGACGATGTAATGCCGCCCTTCGGCAACGCCGACATCAAACACGTTGACGATGTTTGGATGCGTGATGCGCGCAGCCGCCTTTGCCTCGCGCTGAAACCGCGCGATAAACTCCGTGTCGTTCTCATACTGCTGATGGAGAATCTTGACGGCGACGGTGCGCTCCAAAAGCTGATCCTTTGCCCGATAGACATCCGCCATGCCGCCGCTGCCCACAAGCATTTCCAGCGCGTAGCGTCCATCCAAGACACGCTCAACCATGTTCGTTCCTCCTAACGCCTCTGCCATACACTGCCGAGGTCACTCTCTCATCAATGGCGGCTCTCTGAATCTGATTCAATATCATCCGCTATCGTTCAAAATATGTCTGTATCACCGTGCGCGCAATCCTTGCCGCCGCACTTCCGCCAAAGCCGCCCTCTTCCACGATGACCGCCATGACAATTTTTCGCCCGCTGCGCTCCGCCGAGCCGATGAACCACGCGTGATCTGTGCCGCTCGCATTCTCTGCCGTCCCGGTCTTCCCCGTGACGCGCACACCCGCAACATCCGCCGCCGTGCCCGTACCCGCTGCAACGACATCCGCCATATAGCCATCGATGACTGCCGCACGTTCCGCCGTTGTCGCCATTCGCCATGTGATGGGACTTGCCTCGTAAAGCGGCATCCCGTCCTTCGTCAGCACGGCATCTATGACGTACGGCTGCATCACACGCCCGCCATTGGCAAAGGCATCCGCAGCGAGTGCCATCTGCAGAGGCGTCACGAGGAGTGCCCCCTGACCGATGCCGATCTGTGCAAGCTCTCCGTCACTGAGGTTCTTCAGCTCCGGCACATGCGCCGCCGCCATCGAAATCTCGGGGGCGGTGAGTTCTGCCCCGAGGCCGAAGCGCTCGCATGCGGATGACAGACCTCGTGCACCAAGGCGCAGGGCAAGGGTTGCAAAGGTGACGTTGCAGGACTCACGCAGCGCATCTGCAAGGTGCAGCTTCCCATGCACTTCACCGTGACTTTCATGCAGCACGTAGTCCTTGCCGATGGCAAGCTCCCCCGTACAGGTGAACACCTCATCAGGATTCGTCACCCCCGCCGCGAGCGCGGCATCTGCGATGAGCGTCTTGAACGTCGAGCCGGGCGGATAGAGCCCGTGCGTCGCACGGTTCAGCAGCGGACTGTCCGCGCGCGCTGTGAGTTCGTCCCAGTTTTGCTCCGCCGTGGCAGGATCGAACGAGGGCGCACTCACCATCGTGAGTAGGGCTCCCGTCTCGGCATCCATAACGACGACCGCGCCGCGTCGTTCCCCGAGCGCATGCCATGCCGTCTCCGACAGCTCCGCGTCGACGGTCAGGCGGACATCATAGCCCGCGTCCGCACGCAGGAGATTACGCAAAGGTCCCATGTGCGCAACATCCGTTGTGATGCCGCTGAGTACCTGTCCCGCTGTCTGCTCCACGCCCGTCGCGCCATAGCGCTCCGTCTGATACCCCGTCACAGGCGCGAGGATGCGTCCGTACGGATAAGAACGCACATGATCTGCCGAACTCTCCGCGAGGATGCACCCCGCACGGTCAAGGATACGCCCGCGCACAATGCCCTTCTCCGTGAGTGCCGTACGCGTGTTGAGCGGATGGGCGGCAAGCCCGTCGCCGTCCCACACGCTCAACTTTACGAGATAGAGCATTTGGATGCCGATGAGCGCAAGCAGGAAAGCCGCCGCAACGGCGATATGCTTTCGGATTTTTCGATCAGCCATCCGCTGCCTTAGCCTCCCCCGACAGTGCCGTCAAGATGCCGACAAGAATAAAACTCGCGGCCATCGAACTGCCGCCGTAGCTGACAAACGGCAGTGTAATCCCCGTGAGCGGCAGGAGTTTCGTCACGCCCGCCGTGATGATGAACGCCTGCAGGAGAAGGCTCGCAGCGCAGCCCGCAGCGAGCAGGGACTCCTGCACGTGCGACAGCCCCATTGCGATACGGCTGCCCCGCCAGAAGATCAGCGCATAGACCATGAGCACCAGAACGGCACCGATCAGTCCGAACTCCTCGGCAATCGCCGCAAAGATAAAGTCCGTGTGCACCTCGGGGATGAGCAGCGGATGCCCCTCGGCAAAGCCCGTACCCCAGATGCCGCCCGAACCAATTGCAAAGAGCGACTGCACAACCTGATAGGACATGCCGTTCGGATCTGCCCACGGATGCAGCCAGATGTCAAAGCGCACGCGAACGTGGCCAAAGAGCGCGTAGCTGAGTGCCGCTGCAATGACGATGAAGAGCCCCGCAAGGAAGACGTAGGATTTGCGCCCTGTCCCCATATAGGTCATGAGCACCGCCATCCCGAAAAAGAGCAGTGCAGAGCCAAGGTCACGCGCGATGACGAACATAAGCACGGCGAGCCCCCAGAGCGCGACGAGCGGGGCAATGAAGCGCACGGGCGGCAGATGGAGAAAGAGGAAACGGCGTGCCGGGAGGGTCAGCACAGCGAGATGGTCGCCAAGATACGCCGCGAGAAAGAAGATGAGCAGAATCTTGCCAAACTCCGATGGCTGCATGGAAAACGACCCGAACGCAATCCAGTTTTGATTGCCGCCGATGCTCACGCCGAAGATCAGCGGAAGCACTAGGATCACCGTTGTCGTAAGCCCAAGTACATAGGGATAGTCGAGCATCCGCCGAAGCCGTGTCCAGAGGAGCACGACGAGTGCCCAAGCTGCAACGCCGACACATGCCCACCGCAGCTGCGGCACAAAAAGATCCGGTTTCAGACGCGCAATTTCAGCAAGCCCGACGGCGAGGAGCACATAGGCAAGCGCGAGCGGAACGCAGTCCAGCCTGCTGCGCGCAGCGAGCACATAGCTTGCCACCCCCGCACAGAGGAGGAGTGCGAGCCACGGCAGATACGCGAGCTGCGTATGCCAGTCAAGCGACCATCCCGACTGTCCCGCCCCCTGTTTTAGAAACAGAACGCCAAGTGCGCAGATGAGAATCCCCACAGGCGCAAATTTCAGTCCGCCGGTCATGGCGTTTCGTACGCAACGGCAATCGCCGTGATATTGTCACTGCCGCCCCCCGCAAGTGCTCTCTTAACCATGCGTTCGGCGAGCCCTGCAAACGCCCCGCCGAGCAGTGCGGCAAGCGCATCATCGTCCACCATGTTCGTCAGACCGTCCGTCGCGAGGAGGAGGCGATCGCCCGTCTCGAGTGGGAAGGAGTCGCCATCCACATGGAGGTGCTCCTCAATGCCGACAGCGCGCAGGAGGAGATTCTTGCGCGGATGGTGCTGCGCCTCCTCCTCGCTCAGTTCCCCTCGTGCGACAAGTTCCTCCACATAGGAGTGGTCGCGTGAGACCTGCCGAAAGATACCATGCCGCAGCAGATAAAGACGGCTGTCCCCGACGTGGGCATAGTATGCCATCCCTGCACGCTCATCGACATGGAGGACGGTGGCTGTCGACCCCATCCCCTCATAGGAAGAGTTCTCGGCAGAGGCATCCAACACCTGCTGATTGGCACGCAGGACGGCAGTCTTCAGCGCGGCCGTATCGATCTTCTGCCCCTCATTCGCCATATCACGCACAGCAGATACCACCATGCGGCTCGCTACCTCCCCTGCCGCATGACCGCCAAGGCCGTCGGCAACAACGTAGACCGCAGGCGCGAATACGCCGTAGCTGTCCTCGTTCGATGTTCGCACGCGCCCGATATCCGACGCACTCGAAACCTCTATCATGTACTTACCTCTCAAAACGCAGAGCAACCGCACCAATCCGCAGGACATCACCCGTGTGCAGATACGCCCGCCCTGTCAAGATCCCGTCGTTCAGATAGGTGTGGTTGCGGCTGCCCAGATCCTCCGCAATATACGCATTTTCTCTCTGATAGATACAGACATGATGATGGGACACAAAATTATCCGCAAGCACGATGTCATTGTCCGCACTGCGCCCGATCGTGAGCTCATGTCCCACAGGAAAGCGCTGTCCGACCAGGCCCTCGCCCGCAATCGCAACAAATGAAGCCGCTTCGGCGGACGGCTGCGGCAGATGCGCGGGCTTTCTCAAATCCACACGCAACGATGAAAACATTGCGCGTCCGAGCTCCACAACCACATAGGCGAGCCAGAGAAGCGCACCGTATTCGAGCAGCACGCGCAGGACTTTAAGTGCAATCGACGGCATCAGAGCACCTCGTAGCGCAGCGCTGTCGTACCAAGACGGATCTCATCACCGTCGCGGAGGCGCTGCACCTCCGTCCGTGTCCCGTTCACAAAGCTGCCGTTGCGGCTCTGCGCATCATAGAGCACATGACGGTGGAGCTCATACGCAACCCACGCATGTACGCGTGAGACATTCGTATCCGTCAGGATAAATTCATTGCGCGGCATGCGCCCCATATAGATCTTCTGCTCCCCGAGACACATGGCAACCCCCGCGTCCGCGCCGCTGAGCACGGTGAGTGCCGCAATCTTATGCACGGGCGGAAGGTTCAGGCAGCGCGCCTCCACCAGTGAAGGGCGCTCGAGCACAATGGTCTGTGCCATTGTATCGTGAGAAACCGGCTCTTCCTGTGCGGGAATACGCTCTTGCTGCAGCCGTGCCGTAAGATGATAGGAGCCCGCGCGCAGGCTTTCATCGAGCGCAAAGCAGATGCAGAGTTTCCCCGCCATCGTGAGATCCGCTCGGATGATATATTTCTTGAGTGCCACGCCCAGCTCATCCGCCACGCGATGTGAGCAGAGCCGCTGATAGTCCTCCGTCCCAAGCGAGATGAGGTAGGAGTTTGCGAGCCCTGCGCCTGCACTCTGCTTCTTTGCCTCCTTCTCAAGCCCCTTGATGAGCTCGACAGGCTCGAGGTGACTGCTGAATTTGCGGTTGAAAAATCCTTCGATATGATCTCCCAGAAAAGATTCCACGCGTTCGATCATCGTGCAATACTCTCCTTTGGCAACAAATTGAATTGTTTCATGAACTTCTATATCATACCATAAAAGTGCAAATATTTATAGTCCCGCTTCCATCAGACGGTTGCGCAGCTGTCCGCACGCTGCCTGTATATCCGTCCCCATCTCACGGCGCAACGTCGCCGTGATGTGCCGTTCCTCCAGCACCTTTTGAAAGCGGCGGATGGCTGCTCTGTCGGGGCGGAAGAGCTTACGCTCCGCAACGGGGTTGATGGGGATGAGGTTCACACTCGCAAGCTGTCCGCGCAGGAGCTTTGCGAGTTGCTCCGCCTCGCGCACACCGTCGTTCACATCGCGGATCAAGATGTACTCGTAGGTGACGCGCCGCTTCGTCTGCTGTGCATACAGACGTGCCGCACGCAGCAGAGCTGCGAGCGGGTACATACGGTTGACGGGCATGATCTCGGAGCGCATCGCATCCGTCGGCGCATGCAGCGAGATCGAGAGCGAGATGGGGATGCCCTCCTCCGCCAGCCGCTCGATGCCGGGTACAATCCCCGAGGTCGAGAGCGTCACACCGCGATAGCTGAGACCAATGGTATAGTCCTCGTGCAGCAGACGCAGTGCCGCGATCACGTTCTCGTAGTTTTCAAGCGGCTCGCCCGAACCCATGACGACAATCGTATCGACACGCGCCCCCTCCTGCCGCAGGAAGTCTGCAATACCGATCACCTGCGCTGCGATCTCCCCCTCGGTCAGATTGCGCTGCAGCCCGTGCAGTGTCGACGCGCAGAACGCACAGCCCATGCGGCAGCCCGCCTGCGTGGAGATGCACACGCTGTTCCCGTACGGGTGGCGCATCAGCACCGTCTCCGACGTCTGCCCGTCCGCGAACTCATAGAGCAGCTTGATCGTCGCACCGTCAGATGAGTGCAGACGCGAGACGACCTTCGGACGTTCGATGGAAAAGTATTCTGCAAGCTGGGCACGCAGCGGCTTTGCGAGGTTGTCCATGACATCAAAAGAAGCCGCACCGCGCTGATACATCCATCGGATGATCTGATCTGCGCGGAAGCGGGGAATGTCATGCTCTTTGAGTGCCTCGGCAAGCCGCTCCTTCGTCCATCCAAAGATATTCATAGTCGCCTCATACGTGCGATAAAGAAGCCGTCGGGGCCATCCGTCTCCGGCATGATCTGCACCATGTGCTCCGCCGTTTTCCGCATTGGAAGAAACGCCCCCGTCTCCTCCAGTACAAAATCTGTATGCGTCTCCAAGAACGCATTGACGACGGCGGCGTTCTCGCACTCCTCCATCGTACAGGTGCTGTAGACGAGAATGCCGCCCCGCTTCACCGCCTGTGCCGCACGCGCGAGGATGTCACGTTGGAGCGGCGGCAGTGTCTTTGTATCGTCTGCGCTCTTCTTCCAACGCGCATCGGGCTTGCGGCGCAGAACACCAAGCCCCGAGCATGGTGCATCGACGAGCACGCGATCCGCCTGTTCCGCATACGCCGCGCCGATCTCGCGTGCGTCGCGCATCTGCGTCTCGATGATGGAGATGCCGAGCCGTTTCGCATTGTGCTCAATGCGGCGGATCTTCTCCTCGTAGATGTCGAACGCGAGGATGCGCCCGCAGTTCTCCATACGCTGTGCAATATGGGTCGTCTTTCCTCCGGGAGCAGCACAGGCATCGATGACTGTCATGCCCGGCTCTGCGCCGAGCACATGCGCGACAAGCATGGAGCTCTCATCCTGTACCTGTGCCAGCCCCTCACGCAGAGCCGCGAGCTCATCGAGTGCCCCATGCGCGGCGAGCACAATGCCGTCCGGCACCCATGCAGAGGTACGCACCTGCGCCCCCGCCACCGCAAGCTGCGCCATCAGAGCATCCCGATTTGTACGCAGCGTATTCACACGCACGGAGAGCGGCGCACTCGTATTGTTGCAGCGACAGAGTGCCTCCGTCCGCTCGTATCCGTAGGAACGAATCCAGCGGTCCACCATCCACTGCGGATGCCATGTGCGCAGAGCAAGGGAGCGTGCGTCCCGTCCCGTAGGAAATGCCGCACGCTCCGGCTCGCGCAGTGCCGCGCGGAGGACACCGTTGACGAACGCGTCCGCGCCCCTGCGCCCATGCTTTTTCGCCAGTTCCACCGCCGTGTTGCATGCGGCAGACGGCGGCACGCGATCCATACAGAAAATCTGGTAGAATCCCAGACGCAGGAGTTCGCGAATGGCGGGCTGCGCCTTGCGGAGGTCGGCGACACAGCATCCGATCATGTAGTCGAGCGATGCGCCTGCCTTGACCGTGCCGTAGACGAGCTCCGTCAAAAAGCGGCGGTCGCGCTCCGTCAGCTGCACCTCGCGCAGCGTTTCCGCAAGGGCCACATTGGCATACGCATCCGCAGCGTGTACCCGTTGGAGCACCTGCATTGCAAGTTCCCGCACACGATCGATTTTTTCCTCACGATACCTCTGCATTATGCGCCCTTCCTCGCATTTCCCGATTCCGGCTCAATGATCTCCTCGAGCTGTCGGCGCACCTCGTTCATATCCACGCTTGTGTTGTAGCACGGACCGTTCGGGCGGATGTTGAGCACGCCCACCGCCGGCAGCGGAAAGACATCCTGTATGCCGCTCATCAGGTCTCGCTCACACGCAATCGCAAGCACCGCCTTCGGGCGCATATTGTAGATGATCTGGCGCGCAAGCGTGCCTCCCGTCGCCACGAAGAAGTGAAAGCCCATCTCCTCGGCGAGTGCCACGAGGTCGCCGATGTTGCAGCCGCCGCACCGCTTGCAGTTGTTCGGGTCGCGCGTCACCTTGTGCGGACAGCTCGCGAGCTGCAGACAGTGCGGTGTGACGACGAGCAGGCGGTTCGCGGGCACACGGATGTGCATGCGGTGAAAGAGCAGATTGCTCACCGCAATAAACGATCCCTCGAGCTTCCGCCGCTTCACGCCGAATACTGCGCCGATGCGCACGGCGGCAGGAAAGAGCAGATTGATGAGCTCGTACGTCTGCCGCTTCATCCACGGCAGATAGGGCAGCCCCGCAATCGCGAGCACAATGTTGAAGATACCAAAGAAGGAAGCGAGGACAAGGAGCGTCAGCACGCCCCCGATCGCCCACGGCAGCGCGGGCTGGATCCGCTCGAGCCCCGGCACGCCGATGTACCAGATTCCAAAGAGGAGCATCGCCGCAAGCACCGTCACAAGGAGCAGCATGCCTATAAAGAGGCGCTTTTTCGGGCGGGACGGCAGTGCGATGGTCTTTTTCTCGCCGGCTGTCTTCCCGTTCACTGTCAATGTCTGCGTACTCATGATGAAAACCTTCCGCCAACGGGAAGCGCATAACCGTTCAAAAAGGCACGCACCTCCATCATCTTCTTGCCGGGAGCTTGAATCTCCGTGATTTCCACATCCTCATCCCCCGTGGCAACGATAAGCCCTGCCTTGCGGTCAGCGGCGACAATCGTCCCCGACGGCACACTTGCCGCATGTCCCGTCGAACGCAACGCACCGATCTTGTAGACTGCGCCGTCAAGGCTCGTCTGCGCATAGGGTACGGGGTTCAGTCCGCGCACAAGAGCATCGAGCTCCTGTGCCTTTTTCGACCAGTCCATCACCGTCGTCTCGCGCGTGATGCGCGCAGCATAGCAAGATGCACCCGTCTGCGGCGTGCGCACAAGCATCCCTGCCGCAAGCCGTTCAAGCGTCTCGACGAGAAGACTTGCCCCCGTCTCCATCAGTGTGTCGTGAAGCTGACCATACGTTGTATCCGTATGGATGGGGACTTCTCTCCGCAGGAGCATATCGCCCGTATCAAGCCCCGCATCCATCTGCATCGTCGTAATCCCCGTCATATGCTCCCCTGCCATGATCGCGTGCTGAATCGGTGCTGCGCCGCGATACTTCGGCAGGAGCGAGGCATGTACATTGATGCAGCCGTGCACAGGCACGTCCAACACTTCCTGCGAGAGAATCTGACCGAACGCCACGACAACCGCCACATCGGGTTTCAAGTCCCGAAATGCGGTGACAAATGCCGCATCGCGTGCGCGAACGGGCTGAAGCACGGGGATATCATGCGCCGCTGCCCACGCCTTCACGGGGGACGCCACGAGCTTCTGCCCACGTCCACGCGGACGGTCGGGCTGTGTGACGACGGCAGCGATCTCCGCGAGATCGGGACGCGCCGCAATCGCCGCGAGCGTCGGGACGGCGAAATCCGGCGTTCCCATAAAGATGGCACGCAATTTTGTCACCCCTTTTCCTCTTCCTTGCGCAGACGCACGGCGATGTCGATGAACAGTCTGCCATCGAGGTGGTCGCACTCGTGTTGAATGCAGCGCGCGAGAAGGCCGTCTGCCGTCAGGCTGCGCCTGCGGCTGCGCCGATCCGTATACTCCACCGTCACGCGCTCCGCACGCTCCACATCACCGTAGACCTGCGGCACGGAGAGACACCCCTCCGACTCCACCACAGAACCTTCGCGCATCGTAATGACGGGATTGACGAGTTCGAGCAGACCATGCTCGTCCTGCACATCGATCACCACGATGCGCAGGGATTTCCCCACCTGCGGCGCGGCAAGCCCCACGCCATCGGCGGAGTACATCGTCTCCGCCATATCGTCAAGCAGCTGCCGATGCCGCTTTGTAAGCCGTTCAATCGGTTCTGCCACCTGTTTCAAGACGGGATCGCCCGCCTTTTTGATTTCCAGTATCGCCATAGATTTATCCTTATTTTTATATGTGCAAATGATAGATTCGCACGGCATTGTCATAGAACACCGTATTCCAATATTCTTCGGGAATGAGCAGCTTCGTGAAGGCAATGTAGTCGTCAAAATTCGCAAGCGGCCAGTCCGTCCCGAACATCAGGCGGTCATAGGCGTTGAGATATGCGAGCCATCCGTGCAGCTGCTCGATGTAGAACTTCTTGCGCGTACAGAATAGCTCAAAATCCTGAATTTTTCCCGCAAGCATCCCCGAGAGATCGGCACTCACATTCGGATTCTTCTCCATCACGGCAACTGCGTCCGTGAAATACGGCTCGCCAAAATGGCACATGACAAAATGCACATCACGGAACTTTGTCGCCGCCTCATCCATCACATTCGGATGCGCGTATTTCAGCAGAGCCTTCTCCGTCGCCGTCAGCCCCGTGTGCACGGCAACGGGTTTCTTATACTGTGCGGCAAGCTCGTAGATGGGCGCAAGCATATCGTCATAGATATAGAAATAATGATAGCCCGGATAGAGCTTGATGCCGACGCATCGCTCACTTTTTAGATGCTGTTCGAGCGCGGGCAGAAGCTTTTCGATGCGCCCCTCCGCGATCTCCGTCACACCGTCGCCCCCGATGCCAACGCAGTAATGAAAGATGTCGGGATAGTTCGGATTCGTCTCCTCCACAGGCAGATTGCCCATCACGATGCCGTGGACAATGTTCGACGCACGAAAGTCACGGCGCAGAGCCTCCTCCGTATTCTCGTGCCCTGCCGCCCGCGCCACGGTATCAAAATACTCCCCTCTGCCAAAGTGCAGATGAGCATCAATGATCTTCATATATGTTCGCTTTCTATTGCAGACAAGTATTACTATCCGTTTAGTTTATCATACACGTCAATAGTTTTTCGTGATAAATGGGACATTTTACAACAAATCCATCATCCGATGGGTCTGCGGGATGATGCGGACATCGGAAATGTGACGCAGGGCAATGCGTTGGAGTTCAAGAAGTCGTGCGGGTGTAGGTGCAGTGCAGCCACCGTATGGCGTGACGGGTTGAAGGATGAAGAGTGTCGCGGGGGCGATCTCTGCGGTGAGGTGCGCCGCATGCTCCACATCCTCTGCGCGCGTCTCTGCCGCGACAACGACCTTGACATAGATATCCACTGCGCGTGCAACCTTGAGAAAGCGTGCGTGCGCATCCCAAACGGGCGCGGACAAAACATCGGGAAGTTTCAGATCCATGCTGATGTGTGAAATGCAGTCGATACAGTCCGTGAGTGCCCTATCGAGCGTTCCATTTGTTTCCAGAAAAATGGGCAGGTCGATATGCGCCGCAAGCTCCTTGATAAAGGCAACATGAAGCAGCGGCTCCCCGCCCGTGATGCTGAGGGAGTGATGCGGAACATCCCCCGTAAGACGTGCGACGATCTCCGCTACCTGCTCCACCGAAAGAGGATTTTCGTACGGAATGAGTTCATGTGTACCCGCTCGCTCCTCGACCATGCAGTGCGCATGACCTCCGATCTCGTTCTCCGTATCGCAATAGGTGCAGTCAAGATTGCAGCCTTCAAGCCGCACAAATACCTGACGACAGCCGACGTATTTCCCCTCGCCCTGTATAGAGGAAAAGATTTCGATGATGTTCTCGCGCATATCAGTCCTTTGTATAGGTGACAGAGGACTTCGGCGACTCCCAAACGGTCAGCGCGGTCAGCTCCGCAGGGGATGCCTGCACCTCTGCGCGCGCTTCAAGTTTTTCGTAGATAATGCGCGCGAGATTCTCCGCCGTAGGATTTACCCCATCCTTGAACGGCGGGAAGTCATTCAGATAGTAGTGGTCGAAGTCCTCCAATATTTCGGCAAGTGCCTTCTTTGCAATCTTAAAGTCGATCAGCATTCCGAGTTCATCGAGCTGCGTTCCCTGAAACGTTGCCTCGACCACCCAGTTGTGCCCGTGCAGGCGGTCACATTTGCCTGGATAGTTCACGACGCGGTGCGCCGCCTCGAATGCGCCCTCGACACGTAATGTATACATATTTTCTCCTTTTATTGAAAAGAGGCTGCTGCACTCATGCAGCAGCCTTTTGTGTTATTTCACGTCGCTCATGACCTCATCCATGCTCATGGCGCGCGTATGCTTCGTATGGCTCCACTCGTGCTCGTTGCGGTGGATGAATCCGAGGAAGATGATCGGAATCCACGAGTAGATGAACACCGGGTAGAGCAGCAGATAAAACCATGCCTTCAGCTTCGCACGCACCTTGATGAGGATAATCATGGGCAGGACGTACTGCCCGATCATGATGGCGGTCATGAGCTGTGACGGCAGGAACTTATAGATGCTCGTGTAGAACGGCGGGAATGCCAGCTGCACATAGCTGATGATGATAAAAAACGTCGACATCATCAGGAAATGCGGCTGCAGCAGATAGATGCAGCCGTCCCAGATGCGGATGTCGCGCTGCCGCCAGCCCTCGCGGAGCATCGTCGGGATGAAGCGATGCGCAACGTCAAACTGCCCCTGTGCCCAGCGGCGGCGCTGATTCCATGCCTGCTTGAACGTCAGCGGCTTTTCATCGTAGACGATGGCATCGTGTGCCCACGTCGTCTTGATGCCCTCCGCGAGCAGCTTCATCGTGAACTCCATGTCCTCCGTGAGGCATGTCGCACGCCAACCGTGCCGTTTCAGTACGTCTGTCGTAATGCACATTCCCGTGCCGCCAAGGCACGCCGAGAGCCCGATGTTCGTCTTGGCGAGATGGGAGATGTGGTCAATAACCCAGAACGCAATTGCAAACGTCCCCGCAACCCAGGTGTCGTAAGGGTTCTTCGCATCGAGAAATCCCTGAATGACCTTGTCGCCCTTGAGCAGGCGATTGTTCATCTCCTTGAGGAAGTTCGGATGAACGAGGTTGTCCGCATCGAAGATCGCAATCGCGTCATATTCCTTGTCCATCTCAAAGAGACGCTCAAACATCCACTCAAGTGCGAAGCCCTTACTTTTCTTCGTCGGATGCGTGCGCTCGCAGACAATCGCGCCCGCATCCCCCGCGATCTGCGCCGTCTCGTCCGTGCAGTTGTCTGCGATGACATAGATGTCATAGAGTTCCTCGGGATAGTCGAGACGGTTCAGATTCTCGATCAGCTGACCGATGACCGCCGCTTCATTGTGTGCGGCGACCACAACGGCAAAAGTCTTTTCGGGGGTCAGAATCTTCTGCTCCCTCCGCCGCCAGAGACAGCAGAAGCCGATACAAAAGAAATAGAGGGTAAAGAGAAGGATGATGATCTGCATCGGCACCATAATGATGTCGAAGATATGTGCCGGAAGATAGGGCGAAACAAATTGAACGAACTCAGTCATGTGGGTTCAGCCTTCCTTTGCACGCGCCATAACGGCAATCGCATGATTGACAATCCCAAAGAGCGCATAGGTCGCAAAGATCCCTGCAAAGACAGCGGGCAGGATCGCTGCGCTGCCGAAATAGAGGATTGCAGCAAATACGAGAAGCGCAAAAATTTTGGATGCCATATAGATTTTCTCGCCGCCCCCCTTGAAATCGGGATAGTGCACATGACTGACCATCAGATATGCGGTCGCGGCAACGGCGATCGGGTAGACCAATCCGAACGAGGTCGGATCGACCTTGAGCTCGAGAAAGAGCCACGTCGACATGGCGACGAGATTGCCGCCCGCCGGAATCGCGAGCCCCATGAAGTAGCCGTGCACAACACTCGCATTCACGTTAAAACGCGTCAGCCGCCACATGCCGCAGACGGCGAAAAAGATCGTCACGGCAATGCCGAGAAAACCATAGTTATGCAGGGCAAGCGTCCATGCAAGGATCGCAGGCGCAACACCGAACGAGCCGAGGTCACAGAGCGAGTCCATTTCCTTTCCGAACTCGCTGGACACGCCGAACGCGCGTGCAATACGCCCGTCGAGGCCATCTGCGATGAGCGCACAAAAGATAAAAAGCGCGCCCCAGTCAAGATGTCCCTCGACCGTCGAAAGAATCGAGCACATACCAAAGACAAGATTCATCGCTGTACACAGATTCGGCAGAAACCGTCTGTAATTCATTCGCCTTCGAGCCTCCCCAGAACGGTCTTGCCGCCCTGCACTTTTTCGCCCTTTTTTACAAGGATCGTCGCACGCTCGGGCATGACGATCTCAAGGCACGATCCGAAACGGATCATGCCGTAGATATCCCCCTGCCGCAGCCGATCGTCGAGCGTCACCCACGAAACGATGCGGCGCGCAAGGATGCCCGCAATCTGCTTCACCGTGATGCGCAGATCGCCGCGGTCAATGCCGATCAGATGGTGCTCGTTCTCAAAGCCCACCTCGTCCTTATACGCAGGCTGAAAGCGTCCACAGTAGTATTTTTGGAGCTTGATCTCCCCATTGATGGGACTACGGTTGACGTGGACGTTGAACACCGACATAAAGATGACGATCTTATTGCACTTCTCCCCTACGAAGTCGTCCATCCCGACAGATGAGATCTCCGTGACCGTTCCATCCGCGGGGGAGAGAATGTGATTCACGTCCTGCACGATCTCACGCGCAGGACTGCGAAAGAAATATGCAAAGTAGCACGCTAGCACGACAAATGGAATCGCCGCGTACGGATGTGCAAAGAATCCGAGAATGACAGCCAAAATAAGCGCCGCGCCGATAAACTTATAGCCCTCGCTTACAATGACCATGCGCATCCGCCTCCTTATCAAATGATTGCACTTCCATCAATTATAATGGAAAGCCTATTCTTTGTCCACAGATACGGCTTTTATTTTCGCGAGGCATGCACCTTCAGTACGAATTTCGGCAACGCAAGCAGCCGCCCCGCACGTTTCGGCTGAAGCATCCCGCGAAAGAGCCATTCGAGCTTTGCCTTCTGCATCCAGCGCGGCGCGCGCTTCATCACGCCCGCCATTACGTCGAGCGTCCCGCCGACACCGATGGCAACGGGTACGCCGAGCTCCGCCAGATGCGCGGCGATCCATTTCTCCTGCTTCGGCACGCCAAGTGCGACAAGCAGGAGGTCAGGCTTCGCCGCCTTGATCTCCGCGATGATCGCCGCATTGTCCTCCGGCTTGAAGTAGCCATCGCGCACGCCGACAATCTCGATGCCGGGGTACATCTGCTCCGCCTTTGCCTTTGCCTTCTCCGCAACGCCCGGCGCAGAGCCGAAGAAGTAGATGCGCCGCCCCTCTGAGGGAGCCGCACGCAGCAGTTCCTGCGCGAGATCATAGCCCGCCACACGCTCGGGCATCCGATGCCCGAGGTGGCGCGCCGCCCAGACCGTCCCTGCCCCGTCCGGCACAACGAGTGCCGCCGCGTTGAGGATGTCGCAGAGTTCGGGGTCGTGCGTCGCACGCATAATCATCTCCGCGTTCGCCGTGGCGATCATCAGGCCTGCACGCGCATCCATGTAGGAGCGGACAGCGGCGACCGCCTCTGCCATCGTCACCGCATCGACATGCACGCCCAATATATTAACCCGTTCACTCAAGGAGTATTCCCTCCAAATATCGTGAAAAGAGAGCGCCATCAACGGACGCCCTCCTCTTTTCAATTCTTACTGTGCAGGATTCTCCGCCTTTTTCTTCGGCACAGCCGTACGGATATAGAGCTCACGCAGCTGCTTCTCGTCGACCGGCGACGGTGCCTCGCACATGACATCCGACGCGCTCTGCGTCTTCGGGAACGGAATGACATCGCGAATACTGCGGCGTTTCGCCATAATCATGACAAGGCGATCCAAACCGAACGCAAGTCCGCCATGCGGCGGCGTGCCGTACTCGAATGCATTCATCATAAAGCCGAAACGCTCGCGCGCCTCCTCCGGTGCAAAACCGAGCGTCTCAAAGACCTGCTCCTGCAGATCACTGCGATAGATACGCAGGCTGCCGCCGCCGATCTCGACCCCGTTCAGCACCATGTCATAGGCATTCGCCTTGACACGCCCGGGATCGGTCGTGAGCAACGGAATATCCTCGTCGCGCGGTGCGGTAAACGGATGGTGCATTGCCTTGTAGCGCTTCTCCTCCGCACTGTACTCAAACATCGGGAAGTCCACGACCCAGAGGAAGGACAGTTCATCGGGATTCATCAGATTGCGGCGGCGGCCCATCTCAAGGCGCAGTTCGCCGAGTGCCTGTGCCACGACGGCGGGCTGGTCGGCGACAACGAGCAGGAGGTCGCCCGTCTTTGCGCCGACAGCGTTCTTGATCGTCTCGAACGTCTCATCCGAATAGAACTTCTTGAAGGGCGACTTTACGCCCTCCTCCGTGTACTGAATCCACGCGAGCCCCTTCGCACCGTAGTTCTGCACATACAGCACGAGCTCATCGAGCTCACGGCGCGGGATGTTCGCATAGCCCTCGACATTGATGACCTTGACGCGTCCGCCCGCCTCCATGACGGCGTTGAAGACCTTGAACTCCGAGCCACCGACATAGTCCGTGATGTCCTGCAGCTCCATGCCAAAGCGCAGATCGGGCTTGTCCGAGCCAAAACGCTCCATCGCCTCGTCCCAGCCCATGCGGCGGAACGGTGTTTCAACCTTGATGCCCATGCTCTTGTCGAAGAGCTCCTTGACCATCTCCTCCATCAGCGTGAGGATGGAGTCCTGATCCATAAAGGACATCTCAATATCGAGCTGCGTGAACTCGGGCTGACGGTCGGCACGCAGATCCTCATCGCGGAAGCAGCGTACAATCTGGAAATACTTCTCGAAGCCCGAGACCATGAGGAGCTGCTTGAAGATCTGCGGCGACTGCGGCAGTGCGTAGAACTCGCCCGCATTGAGGCGGCTCGGCACGAGGAAGTCGCGTGCGCCCTCGGGCGTGCTCTTACAGAGCATGGGGGTCTCGATCTCAAGGAAGCCGTTCCGATCGAAGAAATCGCGCATGATCTTCGTCACGCGGTGGCGCAGCATGATATTCGCCTGCATCTCGGGACGGCGCAGATCGAGATAGCGATAGCGCAGACGGATCATCTCATCCACGTCGATGCCGTCCTGAATATAGAACGGCGGTGTCTTCGCCTTGTTCAGAATCCGCAGCTCATTGACGACGACCTCAATCTCACCCGTCTCCATATTCGGATTCACCGTCTCCGCGCTACGGGCACGCACCGCACCGCGCACACAGATGACGAACTCCGAGCGCAGCGTCTCCGCCTCGTGGAACGTCCCCGCTGCCATCGCTGCCTCGTCAAAGACGATCTGCACAAATCCCGAGCGGTCGCGCATATCGACAAAGATCAGCCCGCCATGGTCACGGCGGCGCGACACCCAGCCGCACAGCGTTACCTCTCCGCCGACCTGCTCCTTGCGGAGCGTGCCGCAGTCATGTGTCCGTTTAAGTCCCTGCATCGTTTCCATCTCAGCCCTTCACCTCAGAAATCAATCGTTTTACCATATCGTCAAGAGAATATGTCTCCTGCGTACTCTCAGCCATGTTTCGCACGACTGCCTCATGCCTTGCAAGCTCGTCCTCGCCGAGAATGACGGCATAGCGCGCACCGGACTTGTTCGCCTGCTTCATCTGCGCCTTCATGCTGCGCCCCGCATAGTCCATCAGCGCACGCACATCGCCCTGCCGCAGATCGTGCAGCAGCGGAAACGCAGCCGCTGCCGCAGCCTCTCCGAGTGCGATGAGAAAGACATCCGCCGCAGGGGGGCGCTCGGGCAGAAGATTCTGCTGTTCGAGCGCGAGCAGAACGCGCTCAAGCCCTGCCGCAAACCCGACCGCTGGGGTCGGATTCCCGCCGAGCTCCTCGACAAGACCGTCATAGCGTCCACCGCCCGCAACGGCACTCTGTGCACCGAGCGGCGGATAGGCGATCTCGAACGCCGTCCGCGTGTAGTAGTCGAGCCCGCGCACGAGGCGCGAATTGAGTTCATAGGATACGCCGGCCGCCCGCAGATGATTCTGCACCGCCTCAAAATGTGAGGAACATTCCTCGCAGAGGCAGTCCGTAATCGCAGGTGCCCCCGCCATAAACGACTTCTCTGCGTCCGCCTTGCAGTCGAGAATCCGCATGGGTCTCACGGTATAGCGGCTTTGACAATCATCGCAGAGCGATGCCAGATGCTCCTTGAAATACTCCTGCAGACGCTCCCGATAGACGGGGCGGCAGTTCGGGCAGCCGACCGAGTTCAGCTTGAGCGTCAGCCCCTGCAGTCCGAGTGCCGTGAGAAAGTCGTACGCGAGGAGAATCGCCTCGGCATCCACGGCTGGGCTTTCCCCGCCGATTGCCTCCACACCGAACTGGTGAAACTCGCGCATACGTCCCGCCTGCGGGCGGTCATAGCGGAACATCGAGCCGATGTAGAAGAGCTTTTGCAGCCCCCCGTCCGCATAGAGCTTGTTCTGCAGGTACGCGCGCACAGCGGATGCCGTATTCTCCGGGCGCAGCGTCAGACTGCGCTCCCCACGATCGGTAAAGGTATACATCTCCTTGTCCACGACATCCGTACCGTCGCCGATGCCGCGCTGGAAGAGCTCCGTGTGCTCGAAGACAGGCGTGCGGATCTCATGATAGCCATAGCGGGCGCAGAGCTCGCGGATGACATTCTCCACGTATGTCCACTCCCCCACCGCATCGGGCAGGATATCCTTTGTCCCCCGTGGCGCATTCGTCAGCATCAGGGTGTTTCCTCCTCGTATTCCGCGCGCAGGAGCGCACGGCGTTTTTCAATGTAGATGTCAATATCGCGCAAATAGGTCACAAGATCCTTTGCGTTAAACACGGAGCGCATACGTCCGCTGCGAATCCCAAGCACCTTCGTCGTGGCGGCACCACCGATGCCGATGATCGTCTGGTGCTCCTCCATAATCTGAATGTTGTAGATGCTCTCGGCACCTGCGCGGGCGTAGCCGACGTTCTCAAGATCGCCGCTCATATAGCCCTGCCGATAGAGATAGTACGGACGGTAGCCCGCCTCCTCCACCGCGCATACAGCGGCTTCACTCATGCGCCTCGTCTCCGCATCGGACGGCAGCTCGACACGCTCCGTCTCCATCTTGAGGCGCAGATTCGAGCCGCGTTTCAGCGCGAGCGCGTGCAGCGTGATATCGTCGGGCGCAAGTGCCGTCACCGCTGTCATCGTCCGCTCCACATCCTCTGCTGTTTCTCCCGGCAGCCCGAGGATCACATCCATATTGATGTGCACGTTCATTGCCGCACGAATCTCATGCACCATACGCACAATGTCCGCGGGGCTGTGGTGGCGGCCGATGCGTTCCAGCGTCTTCTCCTGCATCGACTGCGGATTGACGCTCACGCGCGTTACCGCGTGCTCTTTCATCGCAGCAATCTTCTCCGCACGCATGCTGTCGGGACGCCCTGCCTCCACCGTGAACTCTCTGATATTTGACCCATAGAATGCATTATATACCATTTTGAGCATTTCGGCAAAAAAATCATTCGGAAGGCTGGTCGGCGTCCCTCCGCCGATGTAAATGCTCTGCACCGTAAGCCCTAAAGCGCGCACATCCTCCGCCGCTGCATCGAGGTCGCGCGCAAGCACATCCATAAAGGCACGCAGCTTCTTCTCCGAGGGAAGCAAATTCGACGGAAAGGAGCAGTAGAGGCAGCGCGAGAGACAGAACGGAATGCCGATGTAGATGCTCACGGTCCGCGCATCCCCCTGCGCGAGAAACGGCAGCTGACGCACGGCAACATCCGTGATGAGCCGTGCCTTACCCGCACTGCAATCGTAGTCCTCGCCGAGGCGCGCAACAATTTCCTCGGGGCTCATGCCGCTGCGCAGCCAACGATGCACGATCTTCGTCGGACGTACCCCGTGGAGGATACCCCACGGCGCGGGCTGCACGGCGAAGCGTGTGCGGAAGAATGCGTAGACATTCCGCTTGATGGCGCGATGAACGGCGGCACGCGGGACTTCGTCCGATTTGCCATCCGAAACAAAATAAAATTTTTCGCATGCGCCATCGCGCGCAAAAAGAAAAACCTCGGTCATGACAGAAGGCGGCTCACAGCCCGACTGCCGGTTCACCACCGACAGCTGGGCGTAATCCGCCTCCCCTGCCCGCCCGACGATCTCCACCTTGAAGAGCGTCAATACCTCGCGGACAATTTTGACTATGACCTCGGCTCTGCTGTTGATCGTAAGAGACCGAATCTTCACGACTTTTTCTGCTTCTCCTGACAGTTTTTGCAGATGCCAAAAAACTTCGCCTGATGGTTCTCGACCTTGAAGCCTGTCTTCTTAAAGATATCCTCTTCCAGATGATCGAGCATATCCTCCTCGAACTCCGAGATCTCCTTGCACTCCGTACAGATCAGATGATGATGGAAGTGCTGGTTCGGATCAATCGGGTTCAGCTCGTAGGAGTACGAGCCCTTATTGCGCTTGTCGAACTCCTTGCCGAACTCAATCTTCTGCAAAATCCCGAGCGACACCAGAATCTCAAGGCTGCGGTAGACCGTCGCAAGCCCGATCTCCGACTCCGTGCCGCGCAGGATGTCATAGATCTTCTCCGCGCTCAGATGCTCGCTCGGATGATCCAATATTACCTGCAGAACAATCTGACGCTGCGGCGTCATCTTGCGCTGCGTTGCCTGCAGACGTTTTTTCAGATCCTCCATTGTGTAGGTCTCTGCCATACTCTTACCCTCCATGTGTTATTGTAAGATAACTCTCCAATATATAATCACAATCAATGAGAATAGTATAGCACAGTCCACAACTTTTTTCTATAGAGATGAAAAACTAATTGAGAATATCCATTTATTCCTTCTCCTGTGCAATACGGCGCAGGGTTCCCATCAGCAGTTTCGCTTCCGGAACAATCGTGGCAACCTCGACACGCTCGGCAGGTGTGTGGATGCCCGTCGTCGTCACACCGATGGACACCATGTCCAGCTCCGGATTCTTCGCTGCATGCCAGCTGGTCTCAAGGCCTGCATGGATGCTCTCGATCTTCATCGCTGCACCGCCGTTCTGCGCGGCATAGACCTCGCCCATGAGCTTCGCGAGGACGCTGTTCTCGCGCTCACGCCATGCGGGCGACTGCGATCCCACTGTGAGGTTGAAATTCGTACGCTCTGCCATCGTCCGCGCCATCACAATGATTTCGTCCAGACGCTCATTCACCGAGGAGCGCGGGAAGAACTGAACGTGCACATCGTTTTCGTCCATGCGGAGGACGCCGAGGTTTGCCGAGGTCTCCACCTTATCCACGTGCAGATGCGACATATCATGCACGCCCGTACGCAGGAGCGTGAGCAGGTCGATGAGGTCACGCTCCTCTGCTTCGCCGATGACGCGCCCTGCATTCTCCACCGTAGTAAATGCAAACTTCATTCCGGGATCGGCCGTACCATAGAGCGCATGGAAACGCTTCTCCTCCGCGACCAGGACATTGACAATCTCGCGCTCGTTAATGCCTGTCCGAATGACCGCCTTTGCCGTCGGAGGGATGGCGTTGCGTGCCGTACCGCCCGTGAATGAGACAATCTCAATTTTACCATGTGCCTCAAGTGCCTGCAGTGCAAGGGCAAGCGTGCGAATCGCATTGCCGCGCCCGTCGCCGATGCGCTCCCCCGAATGCCCGCCAAGCAAGCCCTCCACCGCGATGCGATAGGCGGGCATCTCCGACTCCCTGCGCGAGAGCGTACGCGAAAAGTCAAGGTTGACACTGCCCGCACTGCCGACTGTCATAATATGGTAGTCCTCGGAGTCGCAGTTGATGAGGAAGCGCACCTCCTTCAGATGATCCGCAGCGAGATGCCGCGCTCCCGACATCCCCTGCTCCTCATCGACCGTAACGATGGCGCGCAGCGGTCCGTGTTCCTCCGTATACTGCATCGCGGTCAAAATTTCCGCAACACCGATGCCGTCGTCACCGCCGAGGCTCGTACCGTCTGCTGTCAGAGACTCCTCCGTACGGACAAGCTTGATTGGATCTTTGAGCGGATCGTAGGTTACACCCGGCTTTGCGACACAGACCATGTCCATGTGCCCCTGCAGGATCGTGCGCGGCGCAGTCTCGCAGCCCTTCGTCGCGGGGAGTTCCGCAATGATGTTCAGCGCCTCGTCCTGCATTACCGTGCAGCCGATCTCCTCGAACCGCTTCTTCAGATAGTCGCTGACGGCTTTCTCATGTCCCGACGGACGCGGAATGTGCGTCAGTGCCTCAAACTCTCGGATAACTGTCTCCAACAATTTTGCATCGTCTATCATATGATTGCCTCCTGACTGTAACTACGTTCCCTATTGTACCACAGACAAAAAGAAGCCGCCATACATGATGTATGACGACCTCCATTTTATCCGTATGCGATTTACTTCTTCGCCGCTTCGACCGCCTTTGCGACCGCCTCGTTAAACTGGTCGTAGCTGACGGTTGCACCCGCGATGGCATCGACCTTCGCGAGATCCTTCTTGCTCTCCAGCTGGCTTGCGTACGAACCGATTGCCTTGTAGGCGTTCTGCGCTTTCTTGCGCACACCTTCGGGCTTATCCGCGCCGTAATTCTCGTCCTTTACCTTGCCGTCCTTGTCAAAGCCCGTATGAACGACCTTCGTGATCGCACCGTTTGCGATCGTCAGTTCAACGTGCGAGTGACCAAGCTGTTCGTGCTTGGAACTATCCCCCGCAAACGTACCGTCCTTGACCCCTGTCATATCGAGTGACACCGCCTGTGCGGCAGGCTTCGCATCGTTTTTCGGTGCTTCCTTTTTCTCATCGCCGCAGCCTGTGATCATAACCCCGATCGAGAGAAGTACAGCAAGCCCCAATACGCTTTTCTTCATCGTCACGCCGTCCTTTCACGCATATGACCATGTTCGATGATGACGCAGCGCTGCGCCTCATCGCCGACCTCGGCGGAGTGGGTAACAGTGAGGATCGTGTGCCCCTCATCGTGCAGCTCATGGAAGATCTTCATGACGAGCTTCTGGTTCTGCTCGTCGAGGTTGCCCGTCGGCTCATCTGCAAGGATGAGAACGGGATAGTTGATGAGGGCACGCGCGATGCAGACGCGCTGTTGCTCGCCGCCCGAGAGCTGGCTCGGCAGATGGCTCGCACGGTCGGCAAGTCCGACGCGCTCGAGTGCCGCCATTGCCTCGTCACGGTCGGGCATGCTGTGGTAGTACTGCGCGACCATGATGTTCTCGACCGCCGTGAGGTACGGGATCATGTGGAACTGCTGAAAGACGATGCCGATCTTGTCGCGGCGATAGCGCGTCAGCTCCTCGGGGGTCGCATCCGTCAGCACCTCGCCGTCGAGGATGACCTCGCCGCTCGTCGCACTGTCCATACAGCCGATGATGTTCATGAGCGTCGACTTGCCCGAGCCGGAGGGGCCCATGACCGCAAGCCATTCGCCTTTTTCAACCTTCAGATTGACATCGTCCAGAGCGAGCACCTTTTCATTGTACGCCTTGGAAACGTGCCGCAGTTCAAGCAAACTCATGCGTTATTCCTCCTCATTCGCCGCGCAGGATAATCGCGGGATCTACATTCGTCGCAATGCGCACGGGCAGGAGCGATGCGAGCCCCGTGACAAAGATGGACATGACGAGAGCAACGACGACGATGGTCGCCGAGAACTCGATGCCGCGTCCGAACACGTTGACGCTGACACTCTGGGCAAAGAGATAGCCAAAGCCCGAGCCAAGCACACCGCCGAGCGCACCGAGGAGGCACCCCTCGCCGAAGAACTCCATGACAATGTGACGGTTATCCGCACCGAGTGCCTTCTTCAGACCGATCTCGCGGCGACGCTCTGTCACAATCGCCATCATTGTTGTCGAGACGCAGATCAAGGTCAAGACGAGGACAACGACAGTGACAATGAGCACGAGCGCTTGAAGTTTCCCGAGCACCGTGCCCTCGGACTGGGCAATCTGCTTGACCAGCTGCGGCTCAACGCCGGGCACATCCACACGGATCTTCTCCTCCGCACGCGTCAGTTCATCCTGCCCCGCAACGACCGAGACCTGCGCGAGGCTCAGCTCGCCGGGGCGTTCTTTCATGCTCTGCATATCGGGCAGGGAGACAAAGACAAAATTCTCCTCGTTTCCGCCCGTACGGACAATACCGGACACGCGGTAATCGCTCACGATCGTTCCCTCGCCGCCCGAAACGGTAATCGTATCACCGGGGTTCACACGCAGCTTTGCCGCAAACTCTGCACCGAGCAGGATCTCCTTCTCCCCTGCCGTCGGCCAGTCACCGCGAATCTGCCAATACGGGCTGACCTCCTGCAGGACGGAAAAATCCGTACCACCCGCCATCACCGTCTGATGATTGATGAGAAGCGTATCGTAAAGGAACGGTGTGATACCGACGATCTCATAGCCCGAGAGGGACTTACGCACGGCGGCAACCGAATCCTCCTGAATCGCGCCCTTGTCCGTCCCCGGCAGAATGAGGAGGTTCGCACCGTAGGCGCGGAATGCGCGTCCCATCTGTTCGGGGACTTCCTTGTAGACCGTAATCATGCCCGAGATGATCGTCGCTCCGATGGCGACGGCGAGCAGAGCGATTGCCATACGTGCACGCCGACGCAAGAGGGAATTGGCGACCATGATAAAGAACATTTTATATCGATTCATCATTCATCACCTGCCATAGAGAACCTCTGCCGGTTGCAGCGACAGAAGCATACGGATCGCGGGCACACTCCCGATGATCAGCACGAGCGACATGAGCACGGCAATGATCGGAATGACATACGGATTGACCGCAATGCCCGAGCCAAAGACATTCTCGCCAATGAGCTGCGCAAAGCCAAGCCCCACGACATAGCCAAGAATGCCGCCCATAATCCCCGCGATAAAGATCTCCGCAAGCACGGAGAGCACGACCGCGAGATTCGTCGCGCCGAGCGCCTTGAGAAGTCCGAGCTCACGGCTGCGCTCCATGATGTTCGCACTGATGAGGTTACTGACACCGAGGCTCGAAGAGAGCAGCGAGAGCACCGTAATCAGCAGCATAAGGAGCTGCGTCTTGCCGAGAATCTTGCCCTCGGACTCTGCGATCTGGCGCACGGGATGCGCCGCTGCATTCTGCATGACCTCCTCGATCTGATAGGCAATCGAACCGACATATGAGGTGCAGTACCAGATGTCATACTCCGCCTGTGAGAGCGACTTCGGGTTCTCTGCCGCCTTGCGTGCAAGATCATTCTCCGGTGTCGTCATCGCACTGACCTCGACCTGATCGATCTTCCCTACAGCGTTTGCAAGGTTCTGCGCGAGAGCAAGTGAGCCGACGATCTGATTCTCCTCATCGCCGCCGCCCGAAAGGATGCCGGTGACCGTCAGCGTGCCATCCGAACCGTCCGGCTTCTTGTATGAGAGTGTACTGCCCGCCGACACACCGAGTTTCTGTGCGAGCTTTGTACCGACGAGCACTTGATCCGTCTGCGTATCATCCGCCCAGTCACCGTCAACGTGCCACCACGACTTCATGAACTTCACGCCCGTGGTGTAGACCTCATCCGTTGGCAGCGTGAGCGTATGCTCAAACCACGTGCCGAAGAGCGGAACGGTCTCACCGTCCGTAAGCGTCATATTCGTCGTCAGTGATGGGGCAAATGCAACGATGTTGTTCGTCCAGAAGATGGTCTTAATATTGCCGAGATCCGACTCCTCAAGGTATTCACGATGTGTACTCTTCGTGGTTTCCACTCCGTAGAGATCCTTGAGCACCATCGAGTTGCGCGGCGTGACCGTGATGTTCGCGCCGAATGCCTTCAACTCCTGATTGACCTTCTCGCCGATGTCGAACATGACATTCAGCATGGCAGTCGCGAGCGAAACGCCAAGGGCGACCGTCAGTGCGATGAGGATGAACCTCCCGCGCTGACGGATGAGCGCCCCTTTTACCATTTGCCAAAACATGGCTTTCCTCCTCTCATGCCGTCAGCGGAAGTGAATGCGTGCCGCTTCAAGCGTATCCCCTGCGATCTGCACCGCACCGTTTGCCACGCGGTACTCCACGGGGATCGGGTTACACCCGCCGGGAAGGCCGATCGTCGCCTTGTTCATGACGACATCGCAGAGGCGGCAGACAATCTGTCCGTCGCGCTCGAAGTACCCCGTCGGTCCGCAGATCTCACACGCATCAAGCCCCACACCGAACGCGGAGCCGCCCTTCTGTACGATGATGACACGCACCTCCGTCCCATCTGAGGCACGGAAGGCATAACGGTGAAGATGTCCGTCCGAAACCTCCTCCAACGGAATCTGCACCAGTCCATCCACTGCCTTGACCGCGACAGCCGGAGCCAGTGACTCTTTCTTATTCGCATACCAACCGCCGGCGCTCGAAACGAGGATCGTCAGAATGAGCATCGCGAGGAGACCCGCGCCCCAGCGCTTGCGTCGAATCGCACGCGAGACAAGCTGGCGGTACTGCGCGGGATTTGCCCACGCAGGCCGCTCGGGGCGCGGCTGCAGAAAGAGCGTGATCGGCACAAGGATCGAGACAAAGTAAATCGCATAGATGACCATATTCTGGTTGTCTATAAATGGTGCCATTACGGAGATGAGGCTCTGTGCACCGAACACCTGGCGCGCCATCATGACCGTCATAACGAAGATGACCTGCTGTACGGCAGTCGCCACGATCTGCACGGTAAACACAAAAACAAGGCGTCCATGATTAAGCGCTGCGGCAGCCTTATACGCGAGATAGCCCGAAAGGAAGCCGAGGAAGATACCGCTGACGAAGCCGAGGATCTTGATAAAGAAGACGAGCGTAAAATACTCGCCCATCGCAACCTGCACAGTCGCAACGGGAATCAGCCAAAGTTCCAGTCCGTGATAGAGGAAGAGCCCGAGCGTCAGTGCTCCCGTGCCGATGCGGAATGCGCGCTCCTCTCCCGCCGTCCATTCGCGGTGGAGACTGCGCAGCAGAATGATGCACAGCACAAGCGCCGCCGTAAGGTCGAGTACGATTGCCATGCTCTCGAAGATCTCACGGTTGACCGCCGAACGTGTGCCGACGCGAACAGCCGTCATAAAGAGCGAGAGGAAGAAGCCCCATTTCAGAACACGTGTAAAGGTATGGCGAATGCTTTGATTGGGCAGAGGCAGAATAATTGCAAGCAAAATACCAAGCGGCACAGCGAGCTTGATGCTCTCCTCGAGTGTCGGTACGAGCTCTTGTAGAAACGCCTGTAACATTGTAATAACCCTTTCACTACGAGAAAAGCCGCCGTCCCCCAAGGACGGCAGCCATTCTAGCGGGACAGTGGACGACGCGGGCAAGCCGCGCCGTCACAGCCCGCGCAGAGCTGATTTTACCACTTACGCGGAACGTAGTCGAACACCCAGCTCATCTTGACCGGCTCGGTCCAGAACTTGCCCGGAACGCCCGTCTCGGGGTCGGTGTGGAGCATGTAGTTCTGACGTGCGGGGCTCTCGATCGAGAAGTCGCAGTCATAGGTGCCCGCACCGAGCATCTTGACATTTGCACCGTAGTGCGGGCCATCGTCCGCGCTCATGGGCATGAACACGCCCTCGATGCTCTCGCCCGTCTCACGCTTCGTGAACTTGTAGTGCACCGTCAGATAGGGAATCCACTCACCGACGCCGAAGCCGCACTCATTGCCCTCGGTTGCATGGATATCCGTCTCAATGTGGATATCCGCCTGATCTGCCGGCAGGCTCATGCCGCCGTCCATCGTGACCGGCTGGAAGTACACGAGCGCAACCTTGAAGTGGTTCGTCGTATCCTCAATCTCGTCGCCGATCGGGAACTCCTCGAATGCAGCTTCGCTGACATTCGCATTGATCGCGAACGTGGAGAACGCGACGGCGCCGATGGCAAGCGCCTTCTTGAGCATGCTGAGACCGGATTTCTTCATGGGATAATCCTCCTTAAAAGATGAAACACTGCTCCCTCTTGCGAGGAAATACAACTTACGACTCTGCCGCAGCAGAGCGCTTTCTATATGATACCATTGCAGCCGCTGCGAGAATCAACAAAATCTGCGGCACAATGGTTTCATAGGTGGGGTAAAGCCCGAGCAGATCAATGCTCGGAACGGGAATGCTCTCGATGACCGAGGTGGAGATCACATCTGCCTCCTGCAGCTCCTTGAGTCCGCCGCCGAGGAACGTGACCGCGAGCACGAACATAAACGCACTCGTCACCTTGAAGAACGGCCCGATCGGAATACGCAGAGCGCCGCGCTGCATGAGGAAGAAAACAAGAGCCAGAACGACACACGCAGCGACAAAGCCCGCCCAAATCATATCAATATCGCCGATGGCGTTATTGAAGAGCGCCTGATAGAAGAGAATGACCTCTGCCCCCTCGCGGTAGACCGCAAGGAAGACCGCAAAGCCGAGTGCACGCGATTTGCCCGTCGAGAGCGTCAACTTGACCTGGCTGTCGATGTAGGATTTCCATGCCTTCGCATTGGACTTTCCGCCCATCCATGCCGATGTCCCCAAGAGGACGAGAACGGCAAAGAGCGCCGTACAGCCCTCAATGATCTCGCGCCCCGATCCCGTCGTCGTCGTGTTGTCGAGCACGGAGACAAAGAGATACGCCGAGATAAAGCTGCCGATGATGCCGGCAATCGCCCAATTGTAGACGATGGAGATTTCCTTTTGGTGACCTGCACGCCCAAGGTAGGCAATGATGCCGACGAGCACAAGGATTGCCTCGATGCCCTCGCGCAGAAGGATCAGGAATGCCTGCAGGAACATTGCCCAGCCGCCCGACTCAACGCCCTTCGTCTCGAGCGTTGTGACCTCAGCCTGGATCATGTCGAGGAGCTTCGCCCCCTCCGCCTCAACTTCAGCCTGCGGAGCACCGGCACGGATCGCCTTTTTCAGCGTGTAGAACTGATACTCCGTGAGGTTCGCGCTCTTCGCGGAGATGCCGCTGCGCACAGCGCTCTCAAGGCCATCCTTCTCGTAGATGCCGTAGTAAATATCATTGACGGCATCCTTCGCGCCCTCGGCGTTGCCCGTCTTGTAGATCTCATAGACCTGATCCATCTGAATGCTGATACGGTCGTGAATCTGCTGCCATGTCTGTGCGGCATCCGTGGATGCCGCCGGCAGGAACAGGACGAGTGCCGCAATAAATGCAAAGAGTTTTCTCATGGGATTGCTTGTTTCCTCCCCTTCTCATACGCGCTATTTAATCTTGCGCGTGGGTTTCATATTGAAATAAACAGGACACTGCATATCGGATTCCATCGCCTGTCCGTTGCGATCCTTTGCAGGTTCAAATTTCCACTGTTTCTCGACAATACGGCGTGCCATACGGTCATAGAGCATATTGCCCGACGAGATCTGTATCTTCGTCCACATGACCTTACCGTCTGTACCGATATGCGCCGAGACGGCAACACGTCCCTTGAAGTCAATCACCCCATAGGGCGGCTGTTCGGCGTGGAGAATCTTGCCCGGCTGACCGATCTGATTGCCGGGGCCTGAGCGGAGCACCTTTGGCTCCTCCTTCTCCGGGGTCTCCTCGACTTCCTTCAGAATCTCCGTGATGGCTTCCTCGGGAACCTCTGCCTCAACCACGGCAGGTTCTTCTTCGACCTGTTCCGGTTCGGGCGGCGGTGGGGGCGGCGGCGGAGGCTCTTCCTGCTGTTCCTCTTCCGGCATCCCCATGTCCTCGGCAATCTCGACCCACTCCATCGGTTCTTCCTGCGGAACCGGCTTGATCATCTTGAACACATGCGGGATGAGTACCATGAGGAAGAGCCACGCGACGATATGAAAGAAGAATGCGAGGACAAAGGCGAGGCGCCAATGTGTCTGATACTGCACTCAGACCCCTCCCGTCTCCGTCGCGATAGATACGTGGCGTGTCCCTGCTTCCTTGAGTGCATCAAAAACTGCAACGACATACTGGTAATCTGTTTTGCGGTCACCACGCACGACGAAGACCGTATCGGGATCATCCTCGAGCTGCGTCTTGACCCGTGCTGTGAGTTCCCGCGTCGGTTCCTCATCACGGTCGAAGAAGATCTTGCCCTCCTCCGTCACCGTGATGGAAACGATGTGCGGGCGCGTATCATGCTGGGCACTCGCCGCCTGCGGCAGATTGACCTGCACCGTACTCGCGTTCACCATGTACATCGTGCTGAGCATGAAGAAGACGAGCAGGAAGAGCATGATGTCGATCATCGGGATAATCATGACAAGCGGTTCACGCACATCATGAAAATTACGACGCATGAGAACGCCCTCCATCCGCCGCAGAGAATCCCGCAAGCAAGGTGTTCATCGTCTTTTCGAGCAGGGTCAGCATCGTGTCCATACGCTGTGCGAAGTAGGTGTGCACAATGAGTGCGAAGATCGCGACGAGAAGTCCCGTTGCCGTTGCAATCAGTGCCTCGCCGATGCCGCCCGTGATCGCCATCGGCTGACCCGCCTGCAGATTGAACACGCTGAACGACTGGATCATCCCCGAGATCGTGCCCAGAAGCCCGAGCAGCGGAGCAAGTGTGACGATCGTCGAGAGATAGTTGAGACGTGCGCGCAGAAGCATTGCCGCCTCACCGTAGACCGCCTCAAGCGTCATGGGAACATCCTCCCCCGCCGCACGTGCATCGACCGCACTCTGTACGAGATGGGCGACCATGTTGTCCTTTCCCTTCACAGCGGGTGCGACCTCATCCAGCTTCTTCTTGCGAAGCGCCGCGGCAACATCCGCCTCAAGGGCGCGTGCGCCCTGGGACGCACGTCGATAGAGCAAAAAACGGTCGATGGCAATTGCCGCCACTGTGAGTGAGCACAGGAGCAGCAGGTACATTACCGGTCCGCCTTTTTCAAAGAGTTCAGCACTGGTCAAAAAGAACACCCTCCTCGTTAAACGCACGAAACGCGCGTAATTTCCCTATAAATTCGCTGTATATCAGTCGATAATGATATTCTTTACGAAGTGTGAATCGGTATTAAGTATAGCTCTGCAGAGACCGATTGTCAATATATCTTTTTAATGAAGCTATTATTAACGAACTTCATTCATGTATTCCTTTATAAATTTTTACCAACTTTTGAAACCGCAGCAGTGCACGCTCAATCATCTCTGTACGCACACAGTACGCCGCGCGGAAGTAGCCGGGACATCCGAAGTCCGTACCCGGCACGAGCAGCAGATCGAACTCGCGTGCACGTACACAGAACGCCGCATCGTCCTCTTCGAGTGCCTTTGGGAAGAGGTAGAACGCCCCCTGCGGACGCATACATTCAAATCCCGCCGCCGTCAGTCCGTTGTAAAGGATCTTTGCATTATGCTCATACGTGCTCAGATCGGCAGTCTTTCCCGCGCAGCGTGCAATGACAAGCTGCCAAAGGGAAGGTGCGTTGACGTGCGTGAGAACACGTGCCGCCCCTGCCATCGCACCATAGATGCGTGCAAAATCAGCAACCGCATCCGGCACAACGATGTAGCCGATGCGCTCGCCTGGCAGGGAGAAGGATTTGCTGTAGGAGTAGCAGACAATTGTGTTCTCGTAGAGCAGAGGAATGCACGGGACGCTCAGACCGTCATAGACAATCTCACGATAGGGCTCGTCCGCGATGATAAAAATCGGGTGCCCGTACGTCTGCTCCTTTGCATGCAGGAGTTCTGCAAGCTGACGAATGGTCGTCTCACTGTAGACCGCGCCGCTCGGATTGTTCGGCGAGTTGATGATAACGGCTTTTGTGTGTGACGTGATTGATGCATCGAGAGCGGCAAAGTCAATCTGAAAATCGTCCGTCTTTGCAGACACGACGACGAGCCGCCCCCCGCACGCCTCGACAAAGACGCGGTACTCCGGAAAAAATGGGGCAATCGTGACAAACTCATCCCCCGCCTCTGCAAGAGCCTTGAACGCAATCGTCACGGATGCCGCCGCCCCCGCCGTGAGAAAGAGATTTTTCCCCGTGACCTCCATGCCGAATCGTTTTTTGATATCGGCGGCAAGGATCTCGCGCACCTGCGGTTTGCCGGGCGCAATTGTGTAGCCGTGCACCTCCATCGGGTCACTGTGTGTCAGGATGTCCACCGCCGCGTCCCGAATGAAGTCGGGGGTCGGCACGCTTGGATTGCCAAGGCTGAAGTCAAAGACATTCTCTGCGCTGACCTCCGCCGCACGCTTCTGCCCGTATTCAAAGATCGTGCGGATCGTGGATTTCTTCGTGCCGAGTTCGTACATTTGCTCTGAGACCATAGAAAGCTCCTTTCCAAATAAAGCCTCCCCCGTTGCTGCGGGGGAGGAGAACCGCGTGAGCGGTGGTGGGGCCACTTATGCATTCCGCAGGAACACGTCGTAGCCCTTCTTCATTTCGTAGATATCGACCTTGCTCGTGACCTCCCACGGCGCGTGCATACTCATGACAGCAACGCCGTTGTCGATGACATCCATGCCGTAACGTGCCATGATATAGGCAATCGTGCCGCCGCCGCCGAGGTCGACGCGCCCGAGTTCCGCAAGTTGATAGCTGACTCCATTTTCGTCCATCATGCGGCGCAGCTCGCCGAGGTACTCTGCACTCGCATCGCTCGATCCGGACTTGCCGCGTGCACCCGTGAATTTGTTGAACACCATGCCGCGCCCGAGATATGCGACATTCTTCTTTTCGAATGCATCCGCATAGAGCCCGTCGTACGCGCTCGACACATCCGAGGAGAGCATCTTTGAGCGTGCAAGTGTGCGGCGCAGGGCGATCTCCGTATACTGCCCACAGGCGGAGAGCACTTCCGCGACCATGTTCTCAAAGAAGCGCGACTGCATCCCCGTCGCGCCGACGCTGCCGATCTCCTCCTTATCTACGAGAAGACAGCACGCCGTGCGCTTTACCGCTTCCGTCTCGAGCATAGAGCAAAGTGCAGTATAGGAGCAGACGCGGTCATCCTGCCCGTAGCCGAGCACCATGCTGCGGTCAAAGCCGAGCTCGCGTGCACGTCCCGCCGGAACGAGCGTCAGCTCCGCTGAGTTGAAGTCCTCCTCGGCAATGTCATAATGCTCTTTGAGGAGCGCGAGAATCCCGTCCTTGACGGATTCTTTGTCGTCTTTTTTCAGCGGATAGCCGCCAATGAGCACATCCAGCTTCTCTCCCTCAATGACCTTTGATGCCTTTTTCTCAAGCTGCTCCTGTGAGAGATGTACGAGGAGGTCCGTCACGCAGAAAACGGGGTCGTCCGCCTTCTCCCCGATGGTGATCTCGACAACCGTGCCGTCTTTCTTCACGACAACACCGTGGAGTGCAAGCGGGATCGTCACCCACTGGTACTTCTTGATGCCGCCGTAGTAATGCGTGTCGAAATATGCCAGACCATTGTCCTCGTACAGAGGGTTCTGCTTCACATCAAGGCGGCAGGTGTCGATGTGCGCGCCGAGGATGTTCATGCCGTGCTCCATCGGCTCCGTCCCGATGTGGAAGAGCACGATCGCCTTCTTCATGTTGACGGCGTAGACCTTGTCCCCCGCCGCGAGTGTTTCCCCCTTCGCGATGACATCCGCAAGGTCACGGTAGCCCGCTGCGCGTGCGCGACGGACTGCCTCCGTCACGCTCTCGCGCTCCGTCTTGCAGTCCGAGAGGAAATCAATGTAGCCGTGCGCAAGTACATCGACTGCGGCACGTTCCTCCATTGTGTATTTTGACCAGACCGAGGTCTTCTTATCGTCACTCATAATAGTTCCTTTCATACGTATATGTTTTTGTGAGATGTCCTACGCGAACACTTAGTTCGCAAGCGGTCGCGCCCTTGTACGCTTAAATACCGGCGGACTTCTTAAACGCGCTTCGCTTGAACGAAAGAAGTCCGCCGGGGCGTACCGTGCGCTTCCTCCGCTTGCTCCACTAGGGTTCGCTTAAGGACATCAACACAACAACACTCCATTGTCATATGTTCCACGCTGTATGCAGAATGTCCGCGAACTCCTCACGCGATGCCGCACGATTGAATCGCTCTCGCAGCTCTGCACTGCCTTTCAGACCGCGCGTGTACCATGCCGCATGCTTTCGCATCTCGCGGATGCCGATGTATTCGCCTTTATAGCCGACGAGGAGGTCCAGATGCCGCAGGATGACCTGTGCACGCTCCGCAAGTGTCGGCGGAGGCAGCTCCTCCCCCGTACGCAGCCAGTGAATGAGCTGCGGAAAAATCCACGGATTCCCCTGCGCGCCACGACCGATCATCACCGCATCTGCACCTGTGATGTCGAGCGCACGCGCAAGATCAGCCGGACGTCGGATGTCACCGCTCACAATCACGGGAATCTTGACGGCACGCTTCACCTCGGCGATCGCCGCATAGTCCGCATTGCCGCTGTAGAACTGCTCACGCGTGCGCCCGTGTACGGCGGCGGCATCGACACCGACCGCCTCTGCCATCCGTGCAATTTCCACAGCGTTGCGCGAGGCATCATCCCAACCGAGCCGCATTTTCACCGTAAACGGCAGCTTCGTTGCGCGGCGAATCGCGGTTAATATCTCCTCTGCCTTTTTCGGCTCGCGCATGAGTGCCGAGCCCTCGCCGTTCTTCACGACCTTCGGCGCAGGACACCCCATGTTGAAGTCCAGAATGTCCGCCGTCCCGATCTCCTCGATGTAGGCGGCAGCCTCCGCCGCCATCGCCGCAGATTTGGCAAAAATCTGCATCGCAATCGGGCGCTCGCCCGCCTCCGTGCGAAGCATCTTCATCGTATGCTCGTTGCGGTAGTGGATGCCCTGACTGCTCACCATCTCCGCAAACGCAAGCGGACAGCCCATATCGTGTGCGATCACGCGATATGCTGTGTCCGTCACCCCCGCCATCGGTGCTAGAAAAACGGGATCATCGAACGTGAACGCTCCTATTTTCATTGGCTTCACGGCTGGTTTCGCTCATAGAGAACACGCAGCCCCGTGAGCGTCAGGAAGTGATCGACCTTATCGATCGTCTGCGATTCCTTTGCTACCATGCGTGCAAAGCCGCCCGTCGCGACCACCTTCATCTCCATCGCAAGCTCCGCCTTGATGCGTCGGACGATCTCGTCGATCTGCCCGACATAGCCGTAGATAATGCCCGCCTGCATGCCTTGGATCGTACTGCGGCAGACGACCGTCTTCGGCGCTACAAGCTCGATGCGCGGCAGCTGCGCCGCACGCTGAAAGAGTGCCTCGGCACTTGAGCCGAGCCCCGGCGCGATCACGCCGCCGAGGAAGTCCCCGTTTTCCGCCACGATATCAAACGTCGTCGCCGTCCCAATATCGATGACGATGAGCGGCCCGCCATACTGCTCATGCGCGCCGATGACATTCACAATACGGTCTGCACCAATCGCACGCGGATTTTCGTAGTTCAGACGTATCCCGGTACGTATGCCAGGGCCCACAATCAACGGACGGATGCGGAAATACCGTTCGCACATTTTGCGCAGGGGAACGACAAGCGGCGGTACAACCGAGGAGATGATGATCGCCTTGATATCGGACATCTCAATGCCCTGATAACGAAACAATTCATTGAATAAGATGCCATATTCATCGCCCGTCTTCTGCCGATCTGTCGAGATACGCCAATGCCGCAGAAGTTTTTTCCCCTCGTACGCGCCCATGACGATGTTGCTGTTGCCAATGTCAAGTACTAGCAGCAAGTTCTTTCCTCCGTACTATCGTATTCGATCTTTATGTTATGTGATGTAGGGCAGTATTCCTTAGCGAACCCTAGTGAAGCAAGCGGGAAAAGGGCGCGGTACGCCCCGTCGGATTTCTTTCGTTCAAGCGAAGCGCGTTTAAGAAGTCCGACGGTATTTAAGCGTACAAGCGCACGAACGCTTGCGCAACGAGGTGTTCGCGGGGATACTGCACTACAGAATTATTTCTTCGACGGGCGGATGGACACATCCCCCGCCAACACACGCCGCTGTCCCTGCTCCGTATCGATGAGCAGTGCGCCCTCCGCATCGATGTCTGCCGCAACGCCCTCGAACTCCTCGCCCGCAGGCGCAATCACGCGGACGGTCTGACCGAGTGTCACAGCGTATTCCCGCCACGCTGCAAGCACGGAAGCGAAGCCATCGCACTGCACGTCCGCATAGAGCGCATCCAGTGCACGCAGGAGTTCCTGCAAAAATTCCACGCGCGGCAGCGGCTCGCCCTTCATCTGCATCAGCGAAGTCGCAACTGAACGCAGCTCCTCGGGGAAATCCTCAGGTGCAATATTCACGTTAATACCGATGCCAATCACAACGTAGTTCACGCGATCCATCTCCGCGCTCATCTCCGTGAGGATCCCCACGAGTTTGCGCCCATCGTGCAGAATATCGTTCGGCCACTTGATCGCCGCGCGCAGTCCAAATTTTTCCATTGCACGCGCCACTGCGACCGCGGCCATCAGCGTACACTTTGGCGCGTCCTGCGGCAGGAACGTCGGACGCAGGAGGATGCTCACCCAGATGCCCTTGCCGGGCGGCGAAAAAAACGCACGCTCCATGCGCCCGCGCCCCGTCCCCTGACTGTCGGCGACCACCACCGTCCCGTCCTCCGCTCCCGCACGCGCGAGATCCTTGAGGACAAGATTTGTCGAGTTCACGGCATCATAGCAGATCACCTTTTGCCCGATGAGCCGTGTCGTGAGACCTCGTGTGATTTCGGTCTCGATCAGACGGTCAGGAGACGAACGCAGCACATAACCGCTGCGCGGCGCACTCGAAATATCATAGCCCGCGTCGCGCAGTGCCGCAATCTTCTTCCACACCGCCGCACGCGTCACGCCGAGCCGCTCCGCCATCTTTTCGCCCGAGATATAGCCGCCCGCCGCACGCAGGAGCTCCAACACATCGCTGCTCATATGCACCATCCAATCGAAAAGCCGTTATCCGCCCCATTATAGCGCAGATAACGGCTTCCCGCCACAAAAATTGAAAATAAAAATAGTTTCTAGGTCAATCTGACAGACTTCATTTATCAGCAATTCCATGGCTTTCTGCTAATAGTTATGGAAAACGACACCATGCCGCCTAGGTGCGTCGTGCCCGCACAAAATATTGATAGGCATCCAGGTCCACAGAGTCAATGGATATCGTTTTGAGGGACAGAAGTTCTTCTCTCAGTTCGTCAATAACAGCGGGACTCACAACCTTCCACCATTTTATATCCTCAATGGAGAAACCTGCCTCCTCGAAGAGTTTGATGATTTCTTTTTTCGTAAAAAAACGGAGATGTGTGCGGTCAAGCAAGCCCAATTCTTGATATGACCAAAATCCTCTCAGGATATTAAAGACATTCCTAATATGTGCCACATTGGGAATGCTGGCAATAACAAGCCCCTCAAAGGCTCGAATTCCCATATTCACGGCATGAGAAAAGCCCCGATGGGCCGCGCTGCGGATCACGCGAACATCATCTCCCGCCGCAGGAACTACAACACGCGCCTCTGCTGCTGAGCCGTCGTCGACAATAATCACCTCGTATGGCAATCGTACCGTTCTCCGTATCGTCGACAGACATTGATTCACCTGTCCGTTCATGTTATATACAGGGATAATAATGCTCAACTTTGGCATACTCTTCTCGTCTTTCTACAATGTGCAGACGAAACTTCCACGCTACTATTTGATGTCTACCAGATCTTCCACGGAGCATCACCACTCGCCCATAGCGTTTCCAGCCGCCCCTTATCACGCTGTGTATCCATGCACTGCCAGAACCTCGTATGCTTATACGCATGAAGCCCGCCTCTCTGCGCGATCGTCTCAAGCGGCTCCTTCTCAAAAATACACGTATCATCGTCACACAGATAATTGAATACCGCCGGCTCAACCACCATAAAACCGCCGTTGATCCAGCCGCCGTCCTCCTTTGCCTTTTCAACAAATCGGCTGATCTCATTGGTCGAAGATTCGATGTCCAGCATACCGAATCTGCCGCCCGGCTGAACCGCCGTCATTGTCACAAGTGCCTGCCCCTTTTTTTCCTCATGCGCTGCGAGGAGCGCAGTCAGATCAATATCGCTCACCCCATCACCATAGGTCAGCATAAACGGCTCATCACCGATGTACTTTTGAACACGCTTGATGCGGCATCCTGTCTGCGCATTGAGCCCCGTATCGACGAGCGTCACCTTCCACGGCTCCGAGACATTATTGTGCACCGTCATGCTGTTCCCCTGCGTGAAGTCAAAGGTGACATCCGACGTGTGCAGATAGTAGTCGGCAAAGTACTCTTTAATCATATACCCCTTATAGCCGAGGCAGATCACAAATTCATGAAAACCATAGTGCGAATAGATCTTCATGATATGCCAGAGGATCGGCTTTCCCCCGATCTCGATCATGGGTTTTGGCCGGAGTGCAGATTCCTCACTAATCCGCGTACCAAGTCCACCCGCCAAAATAACGACTTTCATGCACCTGCTCCCTTTCTCATAGAATGCTTCGCAAATGACAGCAAAGTGATCTATCCCTACACTTTACGTATACGAAAAACAACACCGTCTCCAGACAAGAACTGACGCAAACCTGGTCTATCATTCTCCGGTGTTCCCAACGCAGTGTATATGCTCTGCGCAACGGATTCCATTGCACCAAAATGCTGTGCCCCTGTCGCATAACCAATCTGTACCGCAGTCTCTGTAAACTGCGCCCGCAGCGCTGCAATAAGACGCGCCACCGGGTATGTACGCCGTCCATCAAGCGGCATAATGATATCGTAGGTAAGGAATGGAACCTCATTCGGCAAACTCTGCATGGTATGCTCGAAGCTATTGTAGTTATGCAGGGAGGCGTAAACAAAGCCGTGTGGATGCACACAGTCATAACAGCTATGAAAAAAGGGGAGAATACGCATGATCGGCAGGTTGTTGAGCGGGGCGACAACAATGATGATGTCATAGAGGTCATGGATCTCCTCCGTGAGATGATCCAATGTATCCATATGTATGATATTATCCGCTATAGAGCGAACATCGGACAGATAGCGGGCATCGGTCACAACGGCATCGATCACCACATCCTGTCGCATCTTGTGAAAATAATTGCGGACAGCCAGAAGCCCCTCGCCAAACATCGGCTCAATCATGAGTACATGAACGAGAGAGTCTCGTATATCCTGCTCCTTTAAAAAATGCTCCAAAAAGGCAAGGCGCCCACGCGATTCCCACGGGTCAACCTTCCACTTTTCACAGAAGACCGGGCGCATAGATACAAGGCTCTTATAGTTTCCTTGCTTGGAACGCACATCATTCAGCGTTACACCGCCAAAATGATGGACGAAGGTATCCTTTGCAAGGATCTGACGGAATCCCGAACGACGGAGCATCGCAGAGAAGTCGTCGTCCTCAAAGTCACACATCGTGTAACGGTAGTCTGCACGGATCTCGGGCACGTCAAAGAGATTCGGCACAACGCTCACAAAGGGCATGAGAACAGCCCGCTCCTCCCAGAGGAGCGGGTCGGATACATTATGACGGGCGGCGAAGGTCTCCATCTCCCCCATCGCCTCGAATGTATTCGGATAATCCACAGGGATTCCCTGTGCATTCGAAATACAGTTTGAATTACAAGTTGGAACAACCCAGAAAACATCCTGCTCTGCTGCATGAACGGCAAGCAGATTTTCGAGCCAATGTGGCGTTGCCACGGCGTCATTGGAGAAGTAGACGACGTATTCGCCCTCAACGATATGACGGGCGATGCCCCAGCCGAGGTGATTGTAGACGTTGTATTTCAGATTGATTTTCTTCTCGTGCGGCAGGCTGTCAAAATACGCCCCCGTTTCATCCGACGACCCATCGTTGATCGTAATGAGTTCGATGTCGCCACGCGAAAAATCCGTGTGTCGGAAAAGGCTCTCGATGGCACAACGCGAGAACTCCACTTTGTTGTAGGCAGGGACTATAATAGATACGCGATATTTGAACCCCGTTCGGCGCGGTCGCTTGCGTGCTGCCTCGAAGGCCGCAAGGGTTTCTGAGAGGTATGTGTCCGCTCGTTCGGGGCGGCGCAGAATTTGATATTCCAAATCGAGCTGCCAGCGCAGATCCAAAAAGAGCGGACGCACTTCGTAGAAAAAAAACTTTCGCGTCTCTTCATGCGTTTCAGCCGCCAATGCCTTCGTCCCTGAATGAGCGGCATTCAGTGCATAGCGACGACATTTTTCAACGAGCGTCCCATTCTCTCGTGACAGATATTCCGCGACACCATCCATTGCCGTGCAAAAGTCTGTCAGTACCTGTCGTACAGATACCGTGAGCCCATCACTCTCTTGAAGCGCAGCGGCAATATAGTCAATGGCCTCCTGCGCTACCCCCATGATCTCTTCGTACCACAGCATAGTCTACCCCTTTTCACATCTCTGCATCCACCCAGAAAGCGCTGCATCTCTTATGTTATCGTAAGAATCTCATATTCTCTAAAGGAAAAGCGCTGCTGCATCTTGTCCACGCAGCAGCGCCTCGACTGCTTTCTCTTACTTATTCCACTGGGTGACGTTGAATTTCGGCTCCGCTGTCGGAAGGGGCGCGGGGCGGTCCTCCGCGGCATGCTCCGCCTCCTCGCTCGTCTGCGTGGAGTCGTCGATCACGACATCGACGGGAATCGGCAGCGTTTTCCCCGTGTCGTCCGCATCGTCGTCCTTATCCTTGTCGCTGATTGTGCCCTTTGTCATCAGTTCCTCGAGTTCGGCGGCGTTCAGTGTCTCACGGTCAAGCAGTGCGCTCGCGATGAGATCAAGCTTATCGCGATTCTCGGTGATGAGGACGCGGCACGCCTCATACGCCTCCTCGATGTAGCGGCGTACCTCGCGGTCGATCTCGCCCGCGACCTCCTCAGAGTAGTTGCGGTCACGGTTAAAGTCACGCCCGAGGAAGACCTGATGGTTCTCCTCGCCGTAGGCAATGGGACCGATGGCCTCGCTCATGCCGTACTGCATAATCATGCTGCGAATGATCTGTGTCGCCTGCTGAATGTCGCTCGATGCACCCGTACTAATCTCGCCGAGCACGACTTCCTCCGCAACGCGCCCGCCAAGTGCGACCTTGATGCGGTCAAAGAGTTCCGAACGCGTACGGTAGGAGCGGTCCTCCTTCGGTAGGGAGAGCATATAGCCGCCCGCACGCCCGCGCGGGATGATTGTGACCTTGTGCACGGGGTCGGCGTGCTCGAGAAGCAGCCCGACGAGCGTGTGCCCACCCTCGTGGTACGCCGTGAGACGCTTCTCCTCCTCCGTCATGACGTGGGATTTGCGCTCGGGGCCCGCCAGCACACGCTCGATCGCCTCCTCCAGCTCCGCCATATAGATCTTCTTCTTGTTGCGTCGTGCTGCAAGGAGCGCGGCCTCATTGACCAGATTGCTGAGATCTGCGCCCGTAAAGCCGGGCGTACGGCGTGCGAGCACGTCCAGATTCGCATCCTCCGCGATGGGCTTGCCCTTTGTATGCACCTTCAAAATCGCCTCGCGGCCGCGCACGTCCGGCTTGTCGACAACAATCTGACGATCGAAACGGCCGGGACGCAGGAGCGCGGGATCAAGGACATCGGGGCGGTTGGTCGCCGCGATGATAATGATGCCCTCATTCGAGGCGAAGCCGTCCATCTCAACGAGCAGCTGATTGAGCGTCTGCTCACGCTCGTCATGCCCGCCGCCGAGCCCCGCTCCGCGCTGACGGCCGACCGCATCGATTTCGTCGATGAACACAATGCACGGTGCAGACTTCTTCGCCTGTTCAAAGAGGTCACGCACACGCGACGCGCCGACACCGACAAACATCTCAACGAAGTCGGAACCGCTGATGGTGAAGAACTGCACGCCTGCCTCACCGGCAACCGCCTTGGCAAGGAGGGTCTTGCCCGTGCCCGGAGGCCCGAAGAGCAGCACGCCCTTCGGGATACGTGCACCTAGTTCGTTAAATTTATCCGGGGTCTTGAGGAACTCAACAACCTCCTCAAGCTCCTGCTTCGCCTCATCTGCACCTGCGACATCGGCGAACGTCACTTTCTTCTTATCGCTGACCATCAGACGCACGCGCGACTTGCCAAAGTTCATCATACGGCCGCCGCCCATCTGGGACTGCTGCATGATGAAGAACCAGAATCCAATGAGAATCGCGATGGGAATGAGCGAGGTGAGCATCGTCTGCCACCACGGCGGCTCGGGTGGATTCTCCGCCGAGATCGTAATGCCCTTGTCTGCGAGCCGCTTGTAGAGTTCGTGATCGCTGTTCGGCGCATCGGGCGCAATCGTCGTGAACTCTGTCCCATCTGTGAGCGTACCGCGAATGTTGTTCTGGACAATGACGACCTTGTCCACTTCGCCCGCCGTCACCTTTGCATTGAAGTCGCTGTAGCCAAGCGCTGTCGCCTGCGGTGTCTGATGGCTGCCCGACATATAGTCGGCAACCGTCCACACGACAAAGAACATCAGCGCATAAAAAGCAAGGTTTCTAAGGATCGATTGATTCAATTCCTACCTCCTCTGCATCATTCGTAAACGGAACGCTTCAGCACCCCAATGTAGGGGAGGTTCCGATATCTCTCTGCATAGTCCAGACCGTAGCCCACGAGGAATTCGTCCGGAACCTCGTGCCCGAGATAGTCGATCTCCACAGGTGCCACACGGCGCGACGGCTTTGACAGGAACGCGCAGATCTTGATGCTCTTTGGATGACGTCCCTGCAGCATCTGCTTGAGGTAGTGCATCGTCGTGCCTGAGTCGATGATGTCCTCGATGATGATGACGTGCTTTCCCTCGATCGAGAAATCAAGATCCTTCAGGATCTTGACCTGACCGCTCGAAACGGTTGCTTCACCGTAGCTGGAAACAATCATAAAGTCAAAAGCGATGGGATGGTCGATGGCGCGTACGAGGTCGGTAAAGAAGACCGCAGCCCCCTTCAGTATTCCGACACAGTAGACGGTCTCCGGCGCATCCTTATAATCCCGTGCAATCTCCGCCCCGAGTTCCTGCACGCGCGCTCGGATCTCGTCGGCAGAAAAGGAAATGCGCTCAATATCATCGCTCATCATCTGGCTATCGTCTCCTTCACAAATGCAATGCTCAAAATATTGCTGCTGGACTCCGTGATCGGTGCACGTACACTGCGCCGACCGCCGACCATCCAGAAAATCTCATGTGTCCCCGCAATCGCAACAAGGGGGATGTTATCCCTATCTTCGCGCGGGATTTTATCGTCAATCAGAACATCCTTGATTTTCCTGCGCCCGATGGGAAGCTGTATATAGTCTCCGGCGCGCCGCGTCCGCAGGACAAGCGGCGGCATCTGGGCGAGGTCGGCATAGACCGCCTCCCGCCGTTCCATCCTGTGCCAATCATCCGCTGTCATATGCGTCAGACACCTGACATAAAACGTCATGCCCTGAAAGTTCATTATAGCATATTCGTCGCCTAAGGGAAGCAAAATTTCACTTTTTTCCGCAGAGCATTGTGCCCCAGGCGTGCGCGTGAGTGTAAGGGCACCGTAGCGTGCAGAGGCATGCCACCCGCCCGGCATCTCGGCACGTGCCGCCCCCTTTGCGGTAATGAGCGCACGCATCCGCTCCTCGTGGAGATAGGAGAATTCCTGCGTCGCTCCTGTTTTCTGCGCCCAGAAAAGACGCAGAACGCGCCGCTGCATAGCCGGATGAAGCGTACGCAGCGCAGCGAGTAAGAGGCCCTCGGGATGTGCGACGTGCTCAAACTCCGCGCGTGCAAGCGCACTAAGGAGATCGTCTTCCTCGGCGGCAAGCACACTCAGACGTGTGAGCGCATCGCGCACGGCGGGATTGTATGTACGTGCAAGCTGCGGTAGGAGCTCATGGCGGATGCAGTTGCGCCGTGCGTCCAATGCGTCATTTGTCGCGTCATGGCGCGGGGCCAGTCCCCGCTCAGCTGCATACTGCTCGATCTGTGCACGTGTAACAGTAAGGAGCGGCCGCAGATGCAGCCCGTCCCACACACGCATCGCCACAAGCCCTGCGGGTCCCGTCCCGCGCAGGATGCGCAGGAGCACTGTCTCGGCGAGATCGTCCGCATGATGTGCGAGGACAATCGCGTCACAGCCGCGCTCCGCATGCACACGGTGCAGGAAGTCATAGCGACAGACACGTGCCGCCGTTTCAAGCGAAAGTCTATGTGCACGCGCATAGACAGGCACATCACCTGCGCCGCAGATGCAGGGAATCGCGTGTGCGGCACAGAACGCTTCGACAAAACGCGCATCCGCAAGGGAATCCGCACCGCGAATCCCGTGTTCGTAGTGTGCGCAGATGATCTGTGCCCCGCCCGTCGCCCGCAGGCGCTCTAAGACGTCCAGCAGTGCGAGCGAATCCGTCCCGCCCGAACAGGCGACAAGGAGCGTACGCGCAGGGCGGAAAAAATCCTGCGCGCGCAAAACACGTTCCACAAGTTTTTGCACAATCATCTCCATGAAAAAGGGCACTCCAAACGGAGTGCCCTTTGTTATCCTCATATCGACAGGTGCGCTGTGCGCACAGTCACTTTGGCATCAGCACATCCCTGTTTCAGCCACGGCGCGAGCCGCGTCCGCCGCGCTTGGAATCCGTCTTGCGGCGCAGATCCGTCAGCCGCTCATCACTGTCCTTCAGAAAGCGCGAGAGCTTATCCTCGAAGGAGGGAGAGCCGATCTGCCGTGCAGCAGCAGTGCGGCGCATATCACGCGGGGGACGCGGGGGGCGTGCAGGAGCCGCAGACGGCTGTGCAGGTACTGCAGGCTTATCCTGAAGCGCCTTGATGGAAAGACCGATTTTGCCGCGATCGTCCACAGTAAGGACCTTGACCTTGACCGTATCCCGCTCTCGGAGGAAATCGTGCACATCGTTCACATAGACATCGGCAACCTCTGAGATGTGAATGAGCCCCGTCTTCCCCTCGGGGAGCTCGACAAAAGCGCCAAAATTGGTGATGCCTGTTACAACGCCCTCTACTACACTGCCAACTTCGATGGCCAAAACAACTCTTCCCTTCAACTTCAAACCGTCGGGGCGGCCCCCGCATTCATATTACCCGCTCATTATACAGGGCAACAATATCCTATGTCAAGAAATTCTCAGTTGTTGTTTGCACGCTTTCCGGGTGCATAGGGAAGCTCGCCAGCCCCTGTCATTCCCAGTTCTTCACGTGCCAGCTTCTCAATATAGGGGAGCTCGCCCAGACGTTCCTTCTCCGCACGCAGGCGATCATTCTCTGCCTGTGCCGCCGTGAGACGCTCCGTTGCGATACGCTGGTCCTCGTGCACATGGGAGAGGTAGAGCCCCTGCGATACAATCATCGAGCCGAAATAGCCCAGAATAAGGAGAACCGTGATGACGAACCAGCGCGGCCGCCTAGGTGTTCTTTTCCGTGCCATGCATCTGCCCTCTCTTCCTTGTCAGCATTCCCGTCAGTGTATCCGCCACATGCCGTGCTGCATCCTCACATGCACAGTCACGTGCCGCTCTGCGCATCTCCGGAATACGATGCGCCAAAATTTCCTCTACTGCAGGAGCCATGCGCTCCCCCGGATGGAGCCATACCGCCGCGCCGCGCCGCGTCGCATAAATCGCATTCTCCGTTTCGGGCCCCGGAATCGGATCGTGCAGGAGGAGCGGCAGGCCGGCTGCGAACGCCTCACTGATCGTCAGTCCCCCCGGCTTTGTGATGAGGAGATCCGCTGCCCGCATAAGCGCAGACACCTGATCCGTATAGGAGAAAACACGGATAACATGCCGTGACGAGCATGCTGCACTGCGTGCATGTGCCTCAAGTGCGGCGTTCCGCGCTGCCACAACGAGGATGGAAAGCCGCTGCTCCACCTCCTCGAGTGCCGCGAGCGTCCGATCCATTCCCCCAAGGCCAAGCCCGCCGCCCATAAGGAGTAATGTCGGCAGGTCCTCGGTGAGACCTGCCTGCTTCTGCGCCGCTTCCCGTGCCAGAGAATAATTTGCGCGCACAATCGGAATGCCCGTCGCACGCACCGTATGCGGGTCGAATCCGCGTTCCGCCATCTCATCCGCCATCGTATTCGTCGCGACAAAATACTGATCTACGCCGCGCACGAGCCAGATCGCATGCAATGCATAGTCTGTCAGCAGCGCCGCAAGTGCGAACGCGCCGCCATGCCGCATGCGCCAGAGAGCCGCCGCTCCCTCAGGAAAGGGGTGCGTGGCAATGATAAGATCCGGTGCATAGGCCTTTATGATGCGTCCCATCGTACGCACCATCACCTGTGCAAATGCACTGCGCACAATGCCGCCGCTCGTATTCTTTCCCGCAATGCGAAAAAATACATCATAGAGATCGGGCACGAAGCGCAGCATCGTCAGATAGATGCGCTTCATGAGATAATGAACCGTGGAGACTTCACGCGCCATAAAATCGACAACATCCACATGCATCGTGTCTGCCTGCTCATGTTCCGCAAGTGCTGCACGAATCGCCTCAGCCGCGCGCATATGCCCGGAACCGATGGATGCCGTCAAGATGAGAATACGGGCACGCTCCATGCGCCACCTCCTCACACAGTTGCAACTATTCTATCACATTTTTGAACGGCAAACAAAACTTTTTTACGCGGTCAAGCCGCCGTCCACACGGTAAACGCTCCCCGTCACCCACGAAGCCGCCGGTGATGCAAGAAAGAGAATCACGGCGGCAGCTTCCTCGGGTGTTCCAATGCGCCCAAGCGGATAGTGGGCAGCCATCTCCCGCAGCTGCTCCTCACGCGGCAGGAGCGGAGAGAACTGCTGCTCCGTCAGCGGGGTCAGAACATCGGCGGGCGCAACGGCATTCACACGCACATCGTCATACGCCAGCTCCAAGGCAAGCGAGCGTGTGAAAGCAATAATTGCCCCCTTGGTCGCCGCATACGCCGCGCAGAAATAATTTCCACGCAGGCCGGCATCCGAGGCGACATTTACAATGCATCCGCGTGCAGCGCGCAGCTGCGTCAGTGCCGCTCGCGTCAAGTGGAACGTTCCCTTGATGTTCGTCGCGATGAGTTCGTCGAGCGTCTCCTCTTGGAGATCATCCAGCGCTCCCTCCCAATAGATCCCCGCAGAGTTGACGAGAATGTCCACACCGCCGTATGCACACACCGCTTCCTCCACGGCGCGTGCGCAGTCCGCCGGACGCCCCACATCACCGCGCACAAAACGAGCCCGCTCTCTCGCCGAGAGCGAGGCCAGTACATTCTTCCCGCGCTCCTCATCACGCCCCATCAGAGCGACACACGCCCCACTCGCAAGAAAGAGTGCCGCTGCGGCCATCCCGATCCCCGAAGTTCCGCCAGAGATCAATGCGGTCTTGCCCGCAAAGGCATCGCCGGAGAACATTGTCTTGTCCATATCCATCCCACCAACAGACAAAAAAACCGGACTCCCCGTAGGAAGTCCGGTCGTGGCACAAAATCAGTTCACAGAATCCTTCAGAGCCTTGCCAGCCTTGAACACAGGCGTATTGGAAGCCGGAATATTGATTTCCTTGCCCGTCTGCGGATTGCGGCCCTTGCGTGCCTTGCGCGCCTTCACCTCGAATGTGCCGAAACCGATCAGCTGAATTCTGTCGCCCTCGGAAAGTGCACCCTTGACCGTCTCGAAAACGGCATTGACCGCCTTCTCTGCGTCCTTCTTTGTCAGACCTGCCTGCTCTGCTACGTTTGCGACCAATTCCTGCTTGTTCAAAGTAGCATCCTCCTTTAGATATTTTCCATTTTTCTTAGCGACCACAAGGGGCCGCGCTGTCATGAGAGAATTTAACAGAATTACATCGAAAAATCAAGTGGAAAATCAAAAAAAAGCGTTTTTTTCCCTAAAAAACATGGGTTTTTTAACTATTTTCCCAAAATACAGGGGTGTACGGAATGAAAAGTGTGGTCAAATGGTCAATGTCATCCTGCCAATCAAGTTCAAACAGAGGGATGCGCGCGACCCGTTCATCGGGCAGTGCAAGATGATGCAGATAGATCACCTCCTGCGTATCAGGAAAATGCTCCATGAGGAGGATCTTGAGATCAGAGACAAGCTCACGCGAATAGACCTGCGTGATGATGAGATCCTGGGCCGGCGGTGACGCGACCGCGTCCTCATCCATCGCATCCACGATCGACAGCCCGTTCACTGGATCGAGACTGAGTGCTGCAAAGAGCGGCTCCAAAAAGCTCATCGCAGGCAGGATCTCGAGCGAAGCGCCCTCCTCCATCGCCCGCTCGCGCAGGATCTGCACCGTGCGCTCCGCGACGAAGGGGCTGCCTGGGACAAGATAGAGCACATCCATCTCAGATGCGCGTGCCAATAGGTCATCTGCAATGCGCTCATAGAGCTCGTCAAAGTCCTCAGCATTCTCGTAAAAAGCATCGTAGGTCTCATACGAAATTCCTGCCGCGTCCAGCGCCTCTACCGTCGGGTGAATGCGCGTACGCAGCAGGATATGCCGGGCCGCCTCGATGCGCCCCCATGTCTCGCGCGTAATCAGCCCCGCATCCCCGGGACCGAGCCCCGCCACAGTCAGTTTGTAATCTGCCATTTCTTCACTCCCCACTGATCATCTGCACAACCTCGAGTGCTGTATCCAAAATCTCTTCGCGTTCCTTCGGCTGCAGGCGAATGCGATAGCCGTCTTCCTCGGGCAGCACTCCGACACGCCGCCCAAAGGCACGGTCGAGGCGCATGAGCGCCGGCAGCGGCAGCTTCTCCCCCGCAGGCAGGATAAGATCAAGCACCTCTCCCTTTGCTGCGATGCCGCGTGCTCCGAAACTGCGTGCATAGTTCTTGATGCGTGCAATGTCGAGCAGGGCAAGCACAGGTTTCGTCGGCTCGCCGAAGCGGTCAATCAGCTCGTCAAGCAGTGCATCCAGGTCCTCGTTCGTCCGCACGGCGGCAATCTTCTGGTAGATCTCGATCTTGTGCATGGCATCGTCGATGTAGCCGCCGTCGAGATACGCCTCCACGGGCAGGTCGATGACCGTCTCCACAGGCGGCGGCGCAGGTACCTCGCCCTTCTTGCGCGCCACCGCTTCTTCCAGCAGCTTGACGTACATCTCAAAGCCGACCCCCGCAATATGACCATGCTGCTGTGCACCAAGAAGGCTGCCCGCACCGCGGATCTCGAGATCGCGCATGGCGATCTTAAAGCCCGAGCCGAGCTGTGCGAACTCCTTCATTGCCTGCAGGCGTTTCTCTGCCGTCTCGCTGAGCACCTTGTCGCGCCGATAGGTGAAGTAGGCGAACGCCATCTTTGCCGAGCGTCCCACGCGGCCGCGCATCTGATACAGCTGCGAGAGACCGAAGCGGTCGGCATCGTAGATGATGATCGTATTCGCATTGGCAACATCAATGCCGTTCTCAATGATGCTCGTCGCGAGCAGGATGTCATAATGTCCCTCATAGAAATCCATCATAACCTGCTCGAGTATATCCTCGTTCATCTGCCCGTGCGCCGAGGCAATGCGTGCCTCGGGCACGAGACGTACCAGATGTTCGCGCATACGGTCGATGCTCTCCACCCGGTTGTAGATAAAGTAGACCTGTCCGCCGCGTGCAAGTTCACGCTCAATCGCACCGCGGATCATCGCGTCGCTGCTTTCGACAACATAGGACTGCACGGGCAGACGATCCGCCGGCGGTGTCTCGATGATGCTCATGTCACGCGCCCCTGCAAGCGACATGTGGAGCGTACGCGGGATCGGCGTCGCTGAGAGCGTCAGCACATCGACCCCCGCCGCGAACTCCTTGATCTTCTCCTTCTGCGTGACGCCGAACCGCTGCTCCTCATCCACGATCAGAAGGCCGAGATTCTGAAAGCGGACGCGTTTGCGATTGAGGATCGCATGCGTCCCGATAAGGATGTCCACACGCCCGCGGGCCACATCGCGCAGCGTCGCTGCCTGTTCGCGCACAGAGCGGAAGCGGCAGACCACGTCCACCTTCGGTGCGAACTCCGCAAAGCGTGCAGCAAATGTCTGGTAATGCTGCTGCGCAAGCACCGTTGTCGGGACGAGTACGGCGACCTGAAAGCCATCCATCGCCGCTTTGAATGCCGCGCGCACGGCGACTTCCGTCTTGCCGAAGCCGACATCACCGCAGAGCAGCCGATCCATGGGCTTATCGCTCTCCATATCGCGCTTGATCTCCGCGACGGCCCGCAGCTGATCCCCCGTCTCCTCGTACGGAAACGCCTCCTCGAACTCGCGCTGCATCGCATCGTCAGGCGTAAAGGCATGTCCGTGCGCAAGCTGCCGCTGTGCATAGATCTCAAGCAGATGATCGGCAATGTCCTCCACGGACTTCTGCGCCTTCGCGCGCGCACGTGCCCAATCCGCCGTCCCCATGCGGTGCAGACGCGGCGCTGTGCCCTCTGCACCAATGTACTTCTGCAGGAGACCGACCTGATCGGTCGGTACAAAGAGCTTGTCGTCTCCGCCGTATTGAATGCGCAGATAGTCGCGATGACTGCCCGCAACCTCGAGCGTCTCCACGCCGAGGTACTTCCCGATCCCGTGCGCCACATGGACAACATAGTCACCGGGCGCGATCTCGCGAAAATGTCGTATGCGTTCGCCTGCCGATGCCGTGCGGCGCAGTTTCACCTTGTGCCGCCCGAAGATATCCTGCTCCGTGAGTACGGCAATGTGCGCCGCACTCAGTTCGAATCCGGCACGCAGTGCACCCGAAGCAACTGCAACAGCCTCCCTGCACTCCTCCCCCTCTCTGCGGATAAGAACGGCAGGGATCTTCCACCCCGTCAGCATATCGCGCATGACATTCGCACGCTCCACGCCGCCCGCAAGGATAAGCACCTGAACCCCGTCCGCAAGATAACGGCGCAGCTCGCTCTCGATCAATGCAAACTGCCGTTGGAACGCCGTCATCGGCACCATCTGAAAGCCGATGCGTGCCGCAGGGGTGCACGTCGGGAAGGACCGGCTCATCAGTGCGGCAAAGATCTCATGCCCCGCTGCCCCTGCGGCAACCAAATCCTCCCACGAGAACAGGCGCGCCGCACGCACCTCATCTTCCTGCGCGGCATCCGCAAGCGCCGCGATCAGGCGTGACGGCTCATCGAAGATCGTCACACCCTCGCTGCCGAGATACGTCAAAAAGCACGCCTCCCCTTCATCATCCGCTGCACGCAGCGGCATGACAGAAGTCGTGCTGATATTCTTGATGGAGCGTTTCGTCAGCGGATCGTACTCACGCATGGAGTCGATCTCCGCGTCGAAGAATTCCACGCGAATCGGCGAGAGTGCATTGATCGGGAAAATGTCGACGATGCCGCCGCGTACGCTGAACTGTCCGACGTGCTCTACCTCCGCCGCATGCTCGTATCCGAGTGTATGCAGACGCTCGAGCAAGGATTCACGCGGAAGATGTCCTCCGAGGCGCAGGGAAAGTGCGGCACGCGAAAATTCTGCCGTGCTCAGCCCTCTCTGCGCCGCCGCCCCGATGTCCGCAAGCACGATGATGGGCTCATGACGCAGGAGGCGTGCGAGGATATTCATGCGCTGTGCCGAGCGCTCCAGCCCCTTCGCCGCACCATGCGCGGCGAAGTCCATGCGGTCCAGTTCCGGCAGCTCGTAGACATCCGCCTCCGGCAGCAGCGTCTCCAGATCTTCCCGCCACGCGCGCAGCGCCTCGCGTCCACTCGTCAGGATAGCGAGCGGGCGCGGGCTGCCGTCATAAGCGGCAGCAGTTGCAGCGTGCTTCATGGAGCCAGAAAAGCCGTGTGCAAGAATCTGCTGCGGCGCAGCATCCAGCGCTTCTGAGAGCGCTCGCACGGAACGATCCGCACGCAGAATGGAAAAGAGCACGTTCATTTGGGAGCTGCAGCGAGTGCTGCACGCACAAAGCCTGCAAAGAGCGGATGCGGATGATTCGGACGCGACTTGAGTTCCGGATGGAACTGCGAGGCGACGAACCACGGGTGATCCGCGATCTCCACAACCTCCACAAGACGATTGTCCGGGCTTGTTCCCGCGATCACCAGCCCCTTTTCCTCGAGCTGTGCACGATAGGCATTGTTGAACTCAAAGCGATGGCGATGCCGCTCACTGATCTCGCTCTCACCGTACTCCGCGCGGGAGAGTGAATTATCCGCAAGGACGCAGGGATACGCGCCGAGGCGCATCGTGCCGCCCTTCTCCTCCACGTCCTGCTGATCCTCCATCAGGGCAATAACAGGATGCGGCGTCTCCACCGCAAACTCTGTGCTGTGCGCGTTCGTGAGCCCCGCCACATGGCGCGCAAACTCGATGACTGCACACTGCATGCCGAGACAGAGGCCAAGGAACGGTACCTCGTGCTCGCGCGCATACTGAATCGCGCGGATCTTTCCCTCAACCCCGCGGTCACCGAACCCGCCGGGCACGAGAATCCCCTTGCAGCCGGCGAAGAGTTCATCGAGATCCGCATTCGGCTCCTCGAGTTCCTCCGCATTGATCCACGCGATCTTCACCTGTGCATCCTGCTCGATACCGCCGTGATGAAGGGCCTCTGTCACAGACATATAGGCATCCGGCAGAGCGACGTATTTGCCGACAACAGCGATCTTCACCTTTTTCGCGGGATGGTTGATCTTAAAGACCATCTTCTCCCACGCCTCCATATTGGAGGGATCAAACGCCATTGCCATCTTCTCGAGCACGATGCGGTCCAACCCCTCCTGCTGCATCATGAGCGGAACTTCATAGATCGTAGATGCCGTACGATTCTCGATGACGGCATCCGCATCCACATCACAAAAGAGCGCAATCTTCTCCTTCATCTCGCGAGGGATCGGCTGCTCCGTACGACAGACAAGGATATCCGGCTGAATGCCGATGGCGCGCAGCTCCTTGACGCTGTGCTGGGTCGGCTTCGTCTTGAGTTCTCCCGCTGCACTGATGTAGGGCAGCAGAGTGACATGGATATACAGCGCGTCGTTCTTGCCGACCTCCTTCTTGACCTGGCGGATTGCCTCGAGGAAGGGCAGACTCTCGATGTCACCGACCGTCCCGCCGATCTCCGTAATGACGACATCGGCATTGTCCGCCTTTGCTACATCGTAGACACGCTGCTTGATTTCGTTCGTAATGTGCGGAATCACCTGCACCGTCGAGCCGAGATAATCGCCGTGGCGCTCCTTGTTGAGCACGGTGGAGTAGACCTTGCCCGTGGTGATGTTCGAACGCTTCGTGAGATTGATGTCGATGAAGCGCTCGTAGTGCCCGAGATCGAGATCCGTCTCCGCCCCGTCGTCCGTAACGAACACCTCACCGTGCTGATAGGGGCTCATCGTACCGGGGTCGATGTTGATGTAGGGATCAAATTTCTGGATGGTAACCTTCAGCCCACGATTCTTGAGCAGACGACCAAGTGACGCTGCCGTAATGCCCTTGCCCAGCGATGAAACCACGCCGCCCGTGACGAAAATATACTTTGCCATGTCGTTCCTCCGCTCGACCTAGATCAGTTCTGAATGCTCTCGAGTTTCTTCTTGCGCGCTGCTTCCTTCGTAATGGCAGTTTTCGCGGCTGCCCCTGACGAACGGGATGAGGAGCGCTTGACCTCGGGCGGAACCCACTCCATCAGCCCCCATTTGCTCTCGCCCTCATAGTGAAAGCGGCTGTCCATATTCATCATCGTGTAGATCTCGGAGATTGCCACTGCGAGCGACTGCACCGGCTTGTGCGTCACATCGATGACCTCGAGGATCAGCTCCTTGTAATGCACCGGTGTCCCCTTCTTCGCGAGGAGATGATAGGCGGCATCCACTTCCGACATGTGTTCAAAATCCATAGATACGCTCCTTTCAAGCGACAATTACATCTTCTCCGGTGCCGTGACGCCGAGCACACCAAGGCTGTGGCGAATGACGCGTCCCGTCGCCAGCACAAGAGCCAGGCGTGCCGATGCGAGCGGCGGCTCCTGTCCGACGATGCGGCATTTATTGTAAAATGCGTGGAATGCGCCCGCCAGTTCATGACTGTACCGCGCGATGCGCTGGGGCGCAAAGTCGGATGCCGCACGCGCGATTTCCTCGGGATAGGAGGCAATCTTCTTGATGAGTGCAATCTCCGTCTCATCCGTCAGAAGCTCGAGTTCTGCGCCGTCCTTCACATCGATGCCCGCCTCATCCGCCTGACGGAAGATGCTTGCGATGCGTGCATGCGCATACTGGATATAGTAGACGGGATTCTCATTGGACTTCTTCGTTGCAAGATCAAGATCAAAATCCAGCTGGCTGTCCAGGGAACGCATCAGGAAGAAATATCGTGCCGCATCGACACCGACCTCCTCCATCAGCTCCCGCAGCGTAACCGTCTCACCCGTGCGCTTGCTCAGCTTTACGATCTGACCATCGCGGTAGAGACTGACCATCTGCAGAAGCAATACCGTCAGGTGCTCCGGATCATGGCCGAGTGCCGCCATCGCTGCCTTGACACGCGCCACATAGCCGTGGTGATCCGCTCCCCAGATATTGATGAGGTGACCGTAGCCACGCCTGTATTTATCATCATGATAGGCAATATCCGCCGCGAGATAGGTTGGTACACCGTTGTCACGGAAGATGACGCGATCCTTGTCGTCGCCGTAGTCCGTCGAGCGGAGCCAGACCGCCCCCTCCTGCTCGTACGCTTTGCCGCGCGCAAGGAGCACGTCCACCACGCGGCGCACAGCATCCGGATGGAGTGTGCGCTCGCTGTACCAGCGATCGAATGTCACGCCGAAATTCGTCAGATCTTCCTCAAGTGCCGCCAGCTTCTCACGATAGGCGACATCTTGAAAGAGCCGCAGACGTTCCTCCTCGGGCAGGGCAAGATACTTGTCCCCATCGCGGTCAATGATGCGCTGTGCCGTCTCCACAATATCCGCCCCGTGGTAGCCGTTCTCCGGGAACTCCACAGGCTTTCCCAGAAGCTCCAGATAGCGCGCATTCACCGACACGGCAAGGAGATTCATCTGATTGCCCGCGTCGTTGACATAGTACTCACTGTCCACGTCATAGCCCGCCGTACGCAGCAGCTTCACCAGTGCCGAACCGACGGCAGCGCCGCGCCCATGCCCAACGTGGAGCGGGCCCGTCGGGTTCGCACTGACGTATTCCACTTGTATGCGCGGTGCCCCGTTCGGCGGCAGCGTGCCGAACGTCTCCCCCGTTGCGAGCACGGCGCGCAGAGTATCGGCGATCACCGATTTTTTGAGATAGAGATTGAGGAAGCCGGGCCCCGCGACCTCCGCACGTTCGAGCCAGTCCCCCGTCAAGTGTTCCTGTATCGCTGCCGCAATCCTCTGCGGCGGCTGACGAAAAACACGCGCCGACTGCATCGCAAAATTGGTCGCAAAATCACCGAGCTCCTTTTCCGGCGGCTCTTCCAGAAGAATGGGGGGAAGCGCACCGCCCTCCGGCAGCTGCCCCACAGCCACCGCTTCCTCTACGGCACGTATGAGCGCCTGCTCTATCTGCTGTTTGATATCCACCTTGCTTAATTCTCCTTTACATCGGCTCGATTCGTATGTCCAGTGTGTTGTCACTCTGCCGCACGCCATCCACATAGAGCGTATAGAAGATGTATGCCTCCTCCCGCCCGTCAGGAAATGTACGCATACGCAGACGCCGCGTCAGCGTCTTGATGAGGAACATGCCGTATGGCGTACGATAATTGCTTGTGCGTTCCTCGCCTGCAGCAAAGTGCTGTGTCCAGCGTACAACGCCGCGTCGCTGCAGCATGATGCCGGAGGCACCGATGCGCAGCACCGTAGGTATACTCGCCCCCTCGATCAGTTCGCCGTCGTCATAGCTCACGTAGCGGCTCTCACCACGCAAAAAACGCCGTCCCGTAACGGACAGCGCAATGCGGCTCTCCTCGCCCGCAGCATCCACCTGTCTCCCATCGAGGAAGACGCGCACCTGCTCCGCACCCTTCATCGAATACTACCTCCGATAAAAAGTGTTCTGCATAACCTGAGCTTCCTAATTCTGATCGACAGCAATTGCAAGATCCACCAGCTGACCGTCCAGATTCATCTCCACGACGAGGTACTGCCCGTCGCTGATCTTGACATCGAAATCCTTGCCCACGCTCAGCGACGGCGTAGAGATATCTACATCGAGCCCCAACCCCGTAATATTCGTTGCGGTGTGCGCCGTCAGCATATTGCTCAGCTCCGAGATCGCGCTCTGCGCCATCTCGTCAAAGGTCTCGACCGGCATGCCCATCATCATCTGAGACGCGATGAACTTCGCCGTATCCTCACTCATATTGTAGACAACATTTCCGCGAATCTGCTTGGTAAAGCCGACCAGCATCGACACACCAAGGCTTTTGACCCGGTTCGAGGCGGCGTAGAGTTTCGTCCGCGTCGGCTCCGGAAACCCCAGCATCGGCATCACCGTTGTAAAGGCATCCACAAAAGGATTGATCAGTTTTGCATCCATTGATTACGCTCCCTCTGCAAAGCCCACATTCATCCGCACCATTCCGATTGGCAGCCGTACGCTGATACAGAACGTCGTCATACGAGGGCTGACAATATGCACCTGCGCTCCGTGAATCGTCCCCGGCGGCGTCAGGCGCAGTTCTTTTCCCTCAAGCACGTTATTAATCTTCGAGACGGCACGTCCGGCAAGGATGTTCGCAGCCTCCTCCACGGCATCCACCGCCTCGGCTTCGTCGAGCTCTTCCACCGTCGCGCGTCCGAGCATGTGCATCGCGAACAGTTTGATCACCGGCTCATCCACGTAGAGGATCGCACGGCCCGTTGTATAGCCCGTGATGCCGATAATGACCGCCGCACCGCTCACGTCAAGCGAGCGCGATTCATACAGCTCAATCGCAGCCTCCCCTTCCATGCCAAGGAGGCCTGCAAGCCCCTGCTGAAGCGCCCGCCCAAACGGTTTGGCATAGAACTCACGGAAGCCCGCTTCCTTGCTCACTGCTGTCTCACAGATCAAATGGAGTGTATCTACCAGATCGGATTTCGACACCGGCTTTTGCAGAAACGAACGAATCCCGACAGCCTTCCCCTGCGCGATCAGTTTCAGATCCTTCATCGCGCTGATCATCAGAATCTTAGCCTTCGCATCTGCGGTCAGAATGCGTTTGCTGCACTCCAGGCCATTGGCATCCGGCAGATTCATATCCATTGTTACGAGATCTGGACGCAGCTCCGTGTACAGCCGCATCGCCTCTACTGCATCCGCAGCCATTCCGCAGACCTCGAAATCCGTATCCTTCAAGTTTTCGGCAATCATCATGCGGCTGATCTTCGAATCATCCACGATCAGTACGCGCAGCTTCCCCATACAACTTCACCCTCTTTTACGGATCATTTCATGCATTCCCTATTATACACGAAACGGTGGCTTTCGTCACATATTTTTTGGCAAAACTTCGACCCAGTACCCATCCGGATCTTCGACGAAGTAAATTCCCATCTCCGCATTCTCATAGCAGATAATGCCCATCTCTGCATGTTTTGCATGGGCCGCTGCATAGTCGTCCGTATGAAGTGCGAGGTGAAACTCCTTCTCCCCAAGGTTATACGGCTCCATACGCCCGTGCAGATACGTCAGCTCCAGCTCAAAATCCGTCGCATCGTCCCAGAGATAGACAAGCGTGAACCCCTCCGCCGCAAGGCGCCGCTTCTCACGAAATCCGAACGCCTTCGCATAGAAATCCATACTGCGTGCAAGATCCAGTACATTAAAATTTACATGAGTAAATGTAAACGCCATCATACGCCTCCTGTTCAAAAACATTGTATTACGGAAAAACTGCATATGCAGTAACAAATGCAAAAACTACGAACGCCTCACACGATCAAAGAGTTCCGTCACCTCGGGCGCCGGCTCTGCGTCCAGTTTGCTCACAATGTAAATCGCAAGAAGCCCAAGAATGAACCCGGGCACAATCTCGTAGAGCCCAAAGAGTGCCAACTGCTTCCAGACCAGCACGGTCATGCCGCCTGTCACAATGCCCGCGAGTACCCCCCGCTCCGTCGTGCGCCGCCAGAAGAGGCACATGAGAAGCGCGGGACCGAATGCGGCACCAAAGCCGGCCCATGCATACGCCACCATATCGAGGATGAAGTTGTCCGGGCTGAGCCCGAGGTAGATCGCCGCCGACGCAATGACGAGCACCGAGAGGCGGCTCACCCAGACGAGCTCCGCCTGCTGTGCATGCGGACGGAAGCTGCGCCGATAGATGTCCTGCGCGAATGCCGATGCCGCGACGAGCAGCTGCGCGGAGGCCGTGCTCATAATCGCCGCGAGCACCGCCGCAAGAATCAGTCCTGCGACAATCGGCGGAAAGAGCTCCCCTGCCATTGCGAGAAATACCGTCTCCGCCGCCGTTCCTTCGAGCGGTGTGCGCAGATAGACCACACCGACCATACCGACTAGAATCGCAGCAGAGAGCGAGATCACCACCCATGCCATTGCAATCCGCGTTGCCTGCGGCAGCTCCTCCGCATGGCGGATCGCCATGAAACGCACGAGAATATGCGGCTGACCGAAGTAACCGATGCCCCACGCCATCAGCGAAATGAACTCGATCAAGCCGAGCATCGATCCGTCCGCCTTCGTCAGCGGCGAGAAAAACGACGCATGCTCTGCATAGATCAATTCCGCCGTCGCTCCGAACCCGCCGAGCATAACCGCTGCGCCCACGGGAACCACGAGAATGGCAAAGAACATCATCACACCCTGGATAAAGTCCGTGCGCGACACGGCGAGAAAACCGCCGACCAGCGTATAGAAGACCACAACGCCTGCACCCGCAAAGAGCGCCGTCAGATACGGCAGCTGGAAAATTGTCTCGAAGAGGCGCCCCGCCGCAACGAAGCCGGACGACGTATAGAGGATGAAGAAGATCAGGATAAAGATCGCCGGAACCACGCGCAGCGCCCCCGACACAGCAAAAAAACGGTTCTCAAAAAAATCCGGCAGCGTCAATGAGTTGTTCGCCAGTTCCGTATAGATGCGCAGCCGCGCCGCGATGAACTGCCAGTTTGCCCATGTTCCAAGCGTGAGGCCAAGCGCGATCCACCCCGCATTGAGCCCTGCCACATACGCAAATCCGGGCAGGCCCATGAGCATCCAGCCCGACATATCCGAGGCCTCGGCACTCATCGAGGTCACCCAAGCGCCGAGCTTTCGATTCCCGAGAAAGTAGTCGCTCATATTGCGTGTGCGCCGGTAATAATAGACACCGATCCCCATCATGACGATCATATAGACAATAAAAATAATGCTGATCTCAATTTGCTCTGCCAAAGAAAAATCCTCTCGCTCGATCAGGAAATATCAAAACATGCCGTTCATTATACGGGATTTTTCCCCGAAAAGCAAAGTTTTTCACGAATTCCTGCAAATCGGCATAAAAAAACCCCGCATACGCGGGGTTGCTCTCCAAAACAAGCGGATGCTACTCCTGCTGCTCGAACAGAGACTTGTCCACGCCGCAGAGCGGACAGACAAAATCATCCGGCAGATCCTCGAAGGCCACACCGGGAGCCAGATCGTAATCGGGATCGCCCACAGCCTCATCATAGACCCATCCGCAAACTGTACAAACCCATGTCTTCATGGGAAGCCCTCCTTCATATATACACAGAACTATAATATAACACACAGGTGCATCGGGAAGTTTGTTCACACATATATTACTACCCAATAACAATTATTATATTACAATATTTTTTTGTGTTTGGCTAGTCCTTTCAGAAAAGATTTCTATAGATTTTTTCTATGGCGGTATTCCGTCGGCTTAACGCCCATGTGTTTTTGGAAGATCTTGCTGAAATAGCGCGTATCTTGGTATCCACAGGCAGCGGCAACCGCATAAATCTTCTCATCGCCCTCACGCAGCATCTGCCCCGCACGGCGCAGACGGCAGTCCGTGAGATAGGCACTGAACGAAGTACCGCAGCGCGCAAAGAGTTTGTGCAGATAGCTGACGCTGAGCCCGAGTTCGTCCGCAACCTCGCGCACGGTGATTGGCTCCGCCATGTGCTCCTCCATGTGTCGGACGGCGTGCAGGAGATAGCCGCGAATCGGCTCCTCCTGCGGCAGGCTGAGATGAACACAGTCTCCGCCCTCTGCACCACTGTCATCGTGCAGGCGGAAGCGCCGCTCCTCGATATGATCCGCTGCAAGACGCACAGCGGCAGCAAGTTCGTCATCATCGAGAGGCTTTAAGAGATAGGCGCATACACCGAGGGAAATTGCTCTCTGAGCGAGCTCAAACTCACCATATCCCGAGAGAATAATGTACTCTGCATGCAATTCCTCACGAAGCTGCGCAATCACGTCGAGCCCGGAGAGGCCCGGCATCTTGATATCTACGATCAGCACATCGGGACGGTGTTCCCGCGCAAGAAGAATCCCCTCCATACCGCTGCCCGCCGCACCAACGACTTCGGCACCAAAATCCGCCCACGGGGTCAGCCGCACAATGCCCTGCCGCTGCATGGGTTCATCATCAATCACAAGCACTTTAATCATAATGAGGAGCCTCCTCCCGAAGCTTCAGTGTCAGTATTGCCTCTGTTCCCTTCCCCTCCGCACTGTCCAGTGTGATTCCGCAGCCTTCATCCCCGTTCAGCATCGCGCGCATATACACATTATAGAGACCAAAGTGATTGTCGTTGCGCCGTGCGAGTACCTCCTGCCGACACTCCTCCGACATCCCATGTCCATTGTCCTTCACGCGAAAGACCAGATGCCCGCCCTCTTTCGCCCCCGTGATCGTAATGCATCCGCCGCTCTCGGTCATCTCAATCCCATGCTGTATGGCGTTTTCAACGAGCGGCTGAAGGATCAGCTTTGGCACGTAGCAGGCATAGACCGATGCATCCACACGTACTTTGACTTTGAGACGCCCCTCGAAGCGACGCTGCTGAATCTTCAAATAGGTGCGCAGAAAGGTCAATTCCTCCGCCACTGTCACAAAATCCTTCATGCTAACCGAGGCGCGCAGAAGCTTCCCAAGCTGCACGGCAATGTCAGCCGCGCCCTCGCTGTCGCCGAGCTTTGCACTCCACTTGATGAGATTGAGCGTATTGTACATAAAGTGCGGACGAATCATCTCCGTGAGCGACTTCACCTGCGCGACGCGCAGCGTCCGCTCCCGCTCCCGATTCTCCGCGAGCAGCGTGCGAATATGTTTGATCAAACTGTTAAACGTCAGCGCGAGTTCCCCGATCTCATCGCTGCGCCCGGCATCGACCTGTACGGAAAAATCATCACTGCTGCGCGCACATCGCATTGCTGTCGCAAGCACATGAAGCGGCCGCCAGAGTTGTTGACTCAAGCGATCGGCAAGATATGCCGCCATGCAGAGTGCAGCGGCATCCGCTATGAGCACGATGCAGAAGAGCGCATCGAATGTCCCAGCGTCCGCGTTCTGCGGCAGACGCACTGCAATATGGTCTGCCGCACAGAGGACGATTACAGAGGAAATCAGCAGAGAACAGAGACTTCCGAAAAGAAGATAGACAAATAATCTCTTTTGATAACTGATCCGATACCGTTCCATGACTTGCTCTGCCCTCCTCCGTCCGCAGAAAAGGCAGCGGATAACCATAGAAAGCAAAACCTTCCTTAATGTTCAGACTATAAAGAAAGAATACGGATAAAATCACTTTCTGTCAAGTAAAATCATAGATAATTTGCAAAGTATACCTTTCAATATTAACCAAAAGGAAAACCGCCACACATGGTGACGGTCTTGGAAGGGGAAAATATGGGAATGGGGGGATGGGGGAAATGGGGATTTATTTGATAACCGCCGCGCACCATTTACTTAGGAATTTGTCTCGAAAGGAGACGGCGCGCTGCGGATCAAACCAAATGTAACAAATCTCTGAAAGAATAAGATGTCATCAATTTCAAATCTTTTTGATTATTCTACAATAATCAGAACTGCAGAGCAATCATACATCTCGTCATTTTAGGGGGAGAATCCTCTCTTTTCTATTGTTTCCCACGGAGTTCACGCTGCGCCTCGAAGAAATGGAAGATCGCCTCCGCCGAAGGACGATTCATTCCGGGGACACTAGCGAGTTCATCGACCGAAGCCGCCTTAATCTTGTCCAGCGTTCCGAAGTGCGCCCAGAGTGCCTGACGCCGCTTCGGCCCGACACCGACGATATGATCCAATACAGAAACGAGGTTACGCTTGCCGCGCAGCTTGCGATGAAAAGTAATTGCAAAGCGGTGCGCCTCGTCGCGGATGCGCTGGACGAGGTAGAGGGACTGACTGCGGCGCGGAAGCTCGACAGGCTCCGAATTCCCCTCCGTAAAGATGAGCTCGAATTGCTTTGCGAGTCCAACGACAGGCACATCCTTGTGCCCTGCCTCATTTCGGATGATCTCGAGCGCGGAGGAGAGCTGTCCCTTGCCGCCGTCGATGATGATGAGGTCGGGCAGTTCATCCTCCGGCAGTCCAACGTAACGCCGCGTTGTCACCTCGCGCATGGAGAGGAAGTCGTCGGGCTTGCCCTCGGCGCTCTTGATCTTAAAGCGGCGATAGTCCGACTTCTTCGGCATACCACCCTCGAAGACGACCATCGAGGCAACGGTCTCCTGCCCCTGATTGTGCGAGATATCGAAGCACTCCATGCGATGCGGCAGCTTCTTGAGCCCGAGATAACGCCCAAGCTCCTCGACCGCGCCGAGCGTCTGCTCATCGGCGAGGCTGCGGCGCGTCTCTTCGTCCGCAAGGAATTTCTCCGCGTTCCCCGTCGCCATCATGACGAGATCGTGCTTTGTTCCGCGCTGCGGCGTGAGGAGCGCGACCTTTCCCCCGCCCTTTTTCTCGGCAAGCCAGCGCTCGATGATCTCCTGCCCCGCCGCATCGATCGTATGCGGCAGCAGCACCTCGCGCGGGACAAATGTCGCTTGGTTGTAGTACTGTTCAAGAAAGGCACGCAGGATATCCGCATCGCTCTCCTCCTCGCTCCCGCGCAAGAGGAAATGCTCGCGCCCGATCATCTTGCCGCCGCGGATGAAGAAGATCTGCACGCAGACGCCCGCTGCAGAGTGCGCCATGCCGATCGCATCCTGATCGCCCGCGCCCGTCACGATGTTCTGTCGCTCCGCCGCCTTGCGCACCGCCGCAAGCTGATCGCGCAGCCGTGCCGCCGTCTCGAAGTGATAGGCTTCTGCTGCAAGGTTCATACGGTGCTCCAGCTCGCGTTCCACATCGTCCGTCCGCCCTTCGAGAAAGAGCAGGACGGCGCGGATCATCGCACGGTAGTCCTCCGTCGTTACCTCCCCCACGCAGGGCGCGAGACAGCGCTTGATGTGGTACTCCAGACAGGGACGGTCGGGCATCGTACGGCACGTACGCAGAGGAAAAAGGCGCTTCAGGAGCTTCAAGCTGTCCCGCAGCGCCGTTACATTTGTATAGGGGCCGAAGTAGCGCGCCCCATCACGCAGGACACGCCGCGTGATGAAGACGCGCGGATATTCCTCCTGCACCGTCACCTTGACATAGGGGTAACTCTTATCGTCCTTCAGCCGAATGTTATACCGAGGACGATGCTTCTTGATCAGGTTCGCTTCCAAAATCAAGGATTCGACTTCGTTTGCAGTCATGATCGTCTCGAAGTCGGCGACGTGCGAGACCATTGCCCGCACCTTCGGAGCTTGATTTCGACTGCTCTGGAAATACTGCCGCACGCGGTTTTTGAGGACGATTGCCTTGCCCACATAGATGATCTTCCCGCGTGCGTCCTTCATGATGTAGACACCCGGCGAATCGGGCAGCAGTTTCAGCTTTTCGGCAACGAGGTCTGTCACCTCAGTGCCCCGCCTTCATGCGGTTGATCGCGCTGAACAGGGCAAGGATGGACGAGGTGATGATATCCGTATCGAGACCTGCGCCCCAGTAAGTCTTGCCGTCCTCGCCCGTGATGCTGATGTAGGAGATGGCACGCGAGGTCTGGCCGATCTCAAGCGCGTGCTCACTGTAGGTCAGGTTCGTGTAGCGAAGCCCCAGGTTTGCCTGCATGGCGTTCGAGATCGCGTCGAGGCGGCCGTTGCCGCGTGCCTCATACGTGCGGTCCTCACCGTCCACCTTGAGATGAACATCGCCCATGCGCGTGCCGTCCGGCTGCTTTTTCAGATGGAAATCCGTGAGTTCGAACGGGAATACAACATTGACGTAGGTATCCATGAACACCTTGTAGATCTCGGCCGGCAGGAGTTCTTTGTGCCCGCTGTCGGACACGGACTTGACGCGGTAGCTGAGATCCTCGCGCATCTTCTTCGGCATGCTGATGCCGTACTGCTGCTCCATGATATAACCGACACCGCCCCTGCCCGACTGGCTGTTGATGCGGATGACATCGCCGTCGTACGTGCGCCCGATATCCTTCGGGTCAATGTAGAGGTATGGCAGTGACCAGTGCTTTGGCTTGTTCTCATCCCAGTGCTTCATGCCCTTGGCGATGGCATCCTGATGGGAGCCGGAGAACGCGGCAAAGACGAGTGCGCCCGAGTACGGCTGGCGCGGGTTGACCTGCATGCGCGTCACCTGCTCGTAGACCTCGACAAGGTGCGGGAGATCGGAGAAGTCGAGGTTCGGATCGACACCGAGCGCGAACATGTTCATCGCGACGGTGATGATGTCGACGTTGCCCGTGCGCTCCCCGTTGCCGAAGAGTGTGCCCTCGACACGGTCTGCACCCGCGAGCAGCCCCATCTCCGCATCTGCTACGCCGCAGCCGCGGTCGTTGTGTGGGTGGAGGGAGAGAACGACGCTGTCACGGTATTTCAGTCGCTCGTTGACGTAGGCAATCTGCATCCCGTAGACGTGTGACATCGACATTTGAACCGTCGAGGGAAGATTGATGATCGCCTTGCGGTCGGGTGTGGGCTGCCACACATCGAGAACGGCATTGCAGACCTCGAGCGCATATTCGGGCTCCGTGCCCGTGAAGCTTTCGGGCGAGTATTCAAACCGATAGTTCGCGCCCGCCTCCTCCGTCAGCTTCTTGAGAAGCTTTGCGCCGTCTACGGCGATCTGGAGGATCTCCTCCTTTGAGCGTGCAAATACCTGCTCGCGCTGTGCTGCAGACGTGGGGTTGTAGACATGCACAATCGCGTTCTTCACGCCGCGCAGCGCATCAAACGTCTTTCGGATGATATGCTCCCGCGCCTGTGTCAGCACCTGCACGGTCACATCGTCGGGGATGAGATTGTCATCGACGAGACGGCGCAGGAACTCGTACTCCGTCTCCGACGCGGCAGGAAAACCGACCTCAATCTCCTTGAACCCCACACGCACGAGAAGATCGAAGAACGCCAGCTTCTCGTCCAAACTCATCGGGATGATGAGTGCCTGATTGCCGTCGCGCAGATCAACCGAGCACCAAATCGGCGCCTTGTCGGGTGCATCCATACGCAGCCAGTCCAGACGAATCTCGGGCGGCATATAGTAACCCTTCGTGTACTTTGTGTGATTCATGATCGTTCCCCCCGTATCAAAACATCTCTATAAAACAAGAACGTCCTTCGCCGCTGATGTGGGGCGAAGGACGCGCCTGCGTTTCATAGGGAAGCACTGATAAATTCAGTCCCGCCGCCTTGGCGCATCCTTTTCGCCCTGCCATCGTCAATAAATCCTCCACATAGCTTTTGCTATGTGTCCGGTTTATTTCCTTGGCAGAACAAAAAATCTGCTGCCAATCCGGAGAACTTCATTTTATCAGCGATTCCCTAGCGTTGTGCTATCTTACCATATTCACGGGCAGTTTGCAAATATTGACAGTGACATGTCCGCTGTTCCAGCCATGCGTGCTCCACGCAAACGCCTCGTTACGCAAGTGACCGCGTGCTCGTTCGCCTAAATACCGGCGCACTTCTTAAACGCGCTTCACTTGAACGAAAGAAGTACGCCGGGGGCGAGTCGCACGCTTTCCTCACTTGCTCCACTAGGGTTTGCTTAGGAACATCGCAGATTTTTTCTATACATCGTTACTCATACCAATTATAGAAGCGTCGCATTGAACTTCTCAATCAGCTTCTCGGGTTTATACGACTCCTTGGCCTTGCGCAGCCCCTCGATCCCCATATCCTCCTCGCGGTTGATGTAGGTCAAATGGCTCCACGCGTGCTCCACGAACCCCTGATTGATTGCGGGATATGCGCCGCGCAGCTCGGGGTCTGCCTTCTCCACGTGGATGACCGCTGTATCCGTGTTCAGCTGCTCACCGAAGGTAAAGGCGATGACGCGTCCGTCGAGGAGAATCGCGCCGCCCTTCAGCCCGAAGTCTGCGAAGTTATTCAGTACCTCGAGGATCGCCGTACGCTCATAGCCGATGAACGGATCGACAGTCCCGTCCTCCTGCTTGTGCTGCTTGTACCAGCTGTTCAGCTCAAGCTTACACAGCGTTACGATCTCATCCGTAATCGGCACGAACGTCGCGTCGGGATGCTCCTTACGAAACGCATTCAGATGGTTCTTCTTCGAGTGCAGCTTGCGGCCAGCGAGGCTGATGAGCTTTTCCGAAAGGTACACATAGTCATAGTTGTCGCGGTCAGCGACCACCTCAAAGTGTGCGCAGTCGCAGCTGCGCAGGAAATCCGCATAGCCGCGCTCCATATCGTAGATATGGAAGGGCTGCTCGATGTCCTCGAAGTACGCGAGCAGCTTCTTCGTCGCTGCGGGGTAGAGGGCGGGATCACAGAACGGCTGCAGTGCCGAAACGCGGGCCTTCCACTCGCTCACCACGTAGAGGACATCATCTTCCTCCGCAACATGGACGTGGAACGGCTCGCGCCACATATAGAGATTCGTAAAGTTAAAATGCGAATTCTCGTAGTAATTCGCACGGAAATAGCGATCAAGCAGGGGCTTGTCTTCCTTTGTCAAGGCATGAAATTCGATGAGACTCACCTTCCCTTTGGGTTTCCTAAAAAGTTCTCCTAACGGTTTCATTATAGCAAAGCCGTCAAGCCCCGCGTTTCATATTTTACTGAGAATGAGCGCTCCGTCCCCACTCAGCTCATAGTGTCCAAGTCCCGCTGGCAGGAACACAGACGCGCCCTTCTGCACACACAGCTCCTCCCGATTGCTGTGGAGCGTCAAGCTGCCGTCCAGTACGGTCAGACACTGAAAGGAATCCATTCCCGCGTAAAGCGCACACGCCCCCTTGACCGCAAGATGATAGACGGTGAAGAAATCGCACGCGGCGAGGAGGCGCACCTCCGCTCCTGCAATAATGTCAATCGGTGGAGCAGAGGCGGCATGCTGCGTGACGGGAGCGAGATGTGTCACCTCGAGCGCCTTTTCGATATGGAGGTCGCGTGGTCTTCCGTCCGTGCCGATGCGCCCGTAATCATAGACGCGGTACGTTGTATTCGAGTTCTGCTGGATCTCACAGATGAGGATGCCCTTGCCGATTGCATGGAGTGTGCCCGCGGGGATGAAGAACACATCCCCCTTCTTGACCGGCACACGCCGTACGACATCGAGTAGACGGTTGTCCTCAATGCGGCGGCGAAACTCTTCCTTCGTAATCTCATGCTGAAAGCCGTAGAGCAGCTCCGCTCCCGATGCCGCGTCCACGATGTACCACATCTCCGTCTTGCCGTACTCCCCCTCGACGCGTAAAGCATACTCGTCATCGGGGTGCACTTGTACGGAGAGATTGTCATGTGCGTCGATCAGCTTAATAAGCAGGGGGAAATAGGGAAACTTCGCCGCCTTCGTTCCAAGCGCTCCCGCCCCTGCCTCCGCAAGCCAGTCCGCAAGTGTCTGTCCTGCTGCTGCGCCGTTTGCGATCACGCTCATACCGTCCTTATGACAGGCGAGTTCCCAGCTCTCGGCAACTTTCGTCAGCTGCGTATCTTTTCCATACTCGTCTCTTAGACGCGTTCCGCCCCAAAGATAGTCCTTGAGCGGCGCAATGAGTTTCATCGGGTATTTCATAGGTCACTCCTTATGTCACGATCATTGGACTATCTTACCGAATCCCGTCCAAAAGTGCAAGGGGACAGAAATCGTCATTGTTCACCGCCGCCGTCTGTGCTATCATAGGGACGCACATATTCCATAGGAATCGCTGATAAAATAGATCCTCAGATTGGCGCAGATTTTTTCGTCCGATTGAGGCAGCAAACCGGACGCATAGCCAAAGCTATGTGGAGGATTTGCTAACGAAAAGCGGACAAAAAAGATGTGCTAAGATAGCTGTGCTGAATTTATCAGTGCTTCCTATAATTCTGAAACGGAGTGATCTCATGTCCCAAAAGACGATTGATACAACGGAGCGGCCGCCGCTTCTGACGACCATCCCCCTCTCGCTGCAGCACCTCTTTGCCATGTTCGGCTCGACGGTACTCGTGCCGATCCTGTTCCACGTCAATCCTGCGACCGTGCTGCTCTTCAACGGCATCGGCACACTGTTCTACCTGATCCTCTGCAAGGGGAAAATTCCTGCATACCTCGGATCAAGTTTTGCGTTTCTCTCGCCCGTCTTTCTCGTACTCTCGCAGTACAGCTACGAGGCGGCACTCGGCGGCTTCATCGTCGTCGGCATTGTATTCTGCGTGGTCAGCTTCATCGTGCACACCATCGGAACAAGCTGGATCGACGTAATCTTCCCGCCCGCCTCGATGGGCGCCATTGTCGCCGTCATCGGGCTCGAGCTGATGCCGACGGCGGCAAATATGGCGGGACTGACAGGGGAAAATACGGATGCTACCGTCATCTTCGTCTCAATTGCGACCCTTGCCATCACCATCTTTGCCTCGATGGCATTCCGCGGCTTCCTCTCCATCATCCCGATTCTCATCGGCGTGGTCGCAGGCTACATCATCGCATTGTGCGCAGGAATCGTCGATCTCTCACACCTCGAGAGTGCACCATGGCTGGCTCTTCCGACCATCTATACACCGGAGTTCGACCTGCGCGCCATCCTCATCATCCTGCCCGCCTCCATCGTTGTCGTCGTGGAACACATCGGACATCTCATCGTAACGGGCAACATTGTCGGACGCAACCTCGCAAAGGATCCGGGGCTCGACCGCTCCCTCCTCGGCAACGGTATCTCGACCATCTTCTCGGGGCTGTTCGGCTCAACGCCGAATACAACCTACGGGGAAAACATCGGCGTGCTTGCCATCACAAAGGTCTACTCCACATGGGTCATTGGCGGTGCGGCGATCTTCGCGATCCTGCTCTCCTGCCTCGGCAAGCTTGCCGCGCTCATCCAGAGCATCCCGACACCCGTCATGGGCGGCGTCTCCATGCTGCTCTTCGGTGTGATCGCCGCCTCCGGCATCCGCATTCTTGTCGAGGCGAAGGTGGACTACAACAATCCGATGAACCTCCTCCTCACCTCCATTGTCATGGGCATCGGCGTATCGACGGCGAGCCTTACCATCGGCACGGTCACGCTGCGCGGCATGGCGCTCGCAACTGTCATCGCCATCATCCTTTCCATCTCCTTCCGCATCATCCTCGCCCTGCGCGGGCAGGGACAAAAGCAGAGCGAATGACGGAGCACATCGTCTCGCTGGCGGACGGTGCAGAATGTCCCGCCAAGGCATATCTGATGCGTGCATGCGGAATTTCATCGGGGCTCTGGAAACGCATCAAGCACAGCGGAACATTCACGGTGAACGGTATGCCCGCCATCGCCGCGCGGACCATGCTGCACACGGGAGACATTGTATCCTATGAGCTGCCGATTGTCAGCTCCGTCACCCCCGAGCGGCTTCCGCTCGCAATCGTGTACGAGGACGACGACCTCCTCATCATCGACAAACCCGCAGGGCAGCTCGTGCATCCGACGACAAAGGAGGCGCACGGCACGGTCGCAAATGCCGTGCTGGGGCTCTATGCCGCGCGCGGCACACGGCTGGACTTTCATCCGTGCCACCGCCTCGACCGCAATACAACGGGACTGCTGCTCATCGCAAAACATCCCGAAGTACAGTATCAAATGGCCAAGCAGGGTACGCTCACACGCGAATACCTTGCCCTGATCGAGGGAGCGCTTACGCCGCCAATCGGCACGATCGACGCACCGATCACGCGCGCCCTGCCAAGCATCATTCTGCGCCGCGTTTCTCCCGATGGAAAGCCGGCACGTACCCATTATCGAACGGAGTGGACGAACACACGACATTCCCTCCTGCGCCTACGGCTTGAGACGGGGCGCACGCACCAGATCCGCGTCCACCTCGCCCACCTCGGCCATCCCCTGCTTGGCGACGATCTCTACGGCGGCAGCACAGAACGAATGACACGCCACGCCCTCCACTCCGCACGTCTTACACTCACACATCCACGCACGAGAGAAAATCTGGTGGTCACAAGCCCTCTGCCGAAGGATATGGCACGCATTCTCTCATTGTAACCATAGAAAAGCCCCGCAGACGGATTTTCTCCATCTGCGGGGCTTTTTGTCATTCAGCGATTCCTTACTTGCTTGTGCCGAACCACTTCTGATAGATCTTATCGTATTCGCCGTTGTCATGCAGCTTCTTGAGCGCCTCGTTGACCTTCTTCTGGAGATCAGCGTTGTCCTTCGCCATCGCGATGCCGTAGTCCTCGGCAGAGAGCTTGTCCTCGAGAGCCTTCACGCCGACTGCTTGCGACTGCTTGATGTAGTAGTCGTTGACGGGGCGGTCGTTGACGACAGCATCCACGCCGCGCGCCTTGAGCTCCATAAAGCAATCAGCAGGGGTGTTGAGCTCCGTGACCGTGACCCCATCCATCTCCTTGACCATGTTCGCACTCGTCGTGCCGATCTGGACGGCGACCTTGTGTCCCTTGAGATCCTTGAACGACTTGATCGCCTCCTCATCGCTGCGGACGATCATCGTAAGACCCGACTGATAGTATGGATCGGAGAAGTTCACCTTCTGCTTGCGCTCGTCATTGATCGTCATGCCGCTGATGATCACATCAATGTTCTTTGCCTGCAGCGCAGGGATCAGTCCGTCAAAGCCGATGTTCTGGATCTCTGCCTCGCTTCCCATCTCCTTGGCAATCGCACGGATGAGATCCATATCGAAGCCCTGATAGTCCTTCTGCCCCTCATCCTGGAACTCAAACGGTGCAAAGTCGATTGCAGAACCGACGCGGAGCACCTTTGCCTCCTGCTTCGCCTGGTCGCCGCCACCGCAGCCGACGAGAGCAAGGCTCACAAGAGCTCCGGTTAGGACAAGTGCCAATTTCTTCAGTTTCATAGGGAAACCTCCTCAAGTGATATAAAATCAAAGGAGGGATGCCGCAATAACTGCAACAATCCCTCCATGAAGGGGACTGTGCCCCTTAAACTCCTTAGAAACGTGCTGCGCGCTTCGAATTGAAGCAGTCGCGGCAGTAGACCGGACGATCCGTCTTCGGCTCGAACGGGACTTCCGTATCCTTGCCACACTCAGCACAGACCACATGGAACATCTGACGCTCGCCGCTGCTCTGCTCATCACGGCCGCGGCGGCGCTTGTCGCGGCAGTCACGGCAGCGTGCCGGCTCGTTCTCAAAGCCCTTCTCTGCGTAGAACTCCTGCTCACCGGCCGTGAACACGAAATTGCCGCCGCATTCCTTGCATACGAGTGTCTTGTCTTCAAATGCCATTCTTCCACAATCTCCCTTGAAAAAAATAGTTAGTCTCTCCATTCGCCGAACTGGGAAAGCGTTCACTGAGATTATGGTACGGGTAAAAATTGTTTACATAAACAATGCTTCACTCGTTCATTGAACGACTATCAGGTCTTGAGGAACGGATTTCAACGCTCTGTATTATACAGATGTTTTTCATAAAGTGCAAGCATTTTTTCTATGCTTCATAATATTGGTCAAAACAGGCTCTCCTGCACATCCAGCCAGCTCTCCTGCACGGCATTGTGCACACGGTCACCCTCCTTCGCATGTCCAATGAGAAAGGGAGACAGCGGATCATGGTTACATCGGTTCTTCTGTACCCGTACGAAATGTGTATTTGCGTAGCAGTAGCGACAGAGATGCGGGCAGCTGTCGTACGCGCCGATGTCCGCACCGAGATAGCAGTCGCATTCCTTGCGCTGCCGCTGATACTTTGGAAATCGAATTCGTCGCCCGAGTGCACGTTCATAGATGCGCGGCGTCATGCAGCCGCCCGTGTCCGCTCCGCATGCGGCAAGTTCATCCCCGCCGCCGCATGGGTAGACGGTCATACCGTACATTTTCGCCGTCTCCACGATATACGCGCCGAGTTCCAACCGCTCTGCGTGCGTAACATCGCGCCCCTCGGGGAAGTTCCGCCGCGTCTTGGCGTAGCGCATGAGGAAGCTGATGACAACCATCTGCGTCGCCCCCGCAAGCATCTCCGCCATCTGGGCGAATTGCCGCCGATGCCAGTCAATCGTATGTCGTTCATCGAGAATGATGGGATCGTAGCGCCATCCGACTGCCCGCGTTCCAACGATCGCAGAAAGCCGATGAAAGGAGTGCACGACTTCCCGCCACGGCGGCACATGCGGCTCGATCTCCCTGCCGTAGGGTGTGATGGTGACGTACCAGAACTGCCCGAATGGCGTGAGGAGCTCCATATAGGACAGCAGCGGTGCGGGGTTCTTCGTACAGAATGCAATGAGATCGACAACGCACGGGTCGAGGCGGTAGCGCGTGACCTGCTGCTCATCGTAGGGATTGCGTACACAGACCTCGCCCGCACGCAGACGATTCACGAACCACGGCGCATAGAAGGCAGGGATATCCGTACGCATTCCTGTATGCAGAATCATAGCGCCCTCCCTTTTTTCATAGAATAACACAGCCGCACATAAAGATACATCCCCAACCACCGCAGTGATCGGGGATGCATCATCAGAATGCTCAGAGATAGCGAATGTAGATGTAGATATTCGAGATAATGATGGTGAACGTCATGATCGGAAGTGCGACCTTCATAAAGCCGAGGAAGGAGATCGGCCGTCCGCGCTGTGCCGACATGGAGGCGACAACGACGTTCGCGCTCGCGCCGATGAGCGTACCATTGCCGCCAAGGCACGCGCCGAGGGCAAGCGACCACCACATCGGATCGAGGTTCGTGAGCCCCATCTGTCCCATGTCCTGAATCAGCGGGATCAGCGTTGCCACAAACGGGATGTTGTCAATGAATGCCGATGCGAATGCGCTCATCCAGAGGATGAGGATCGCCGTCGCCTCGACATCGCCGCCCGTTGCCTTGATCGCCTCTGCGGCGAGCATGCGGATCACGCCCGTCTCTACGAGTGCACCGACGAGGATAAAGAGCCCGCCGAAGAAGAAGATCGCAGGCCACTCGATTTTCGAGAGGACCTTAACGATCTTCTCCTCGTCCTCCGTCGCCGTGATCAGCAGGAGAAGACCTGCCCCCGAGAGGGCGACCGTCGCAGACTCGAGTCCGAGACTGCCGTGCAGGACGAAGAAAGTGATCGTGAGGAAGATGATCGCGAGGCACTTCTTCAGCAGTGCATGGTCTGTGATCTGCGCGTCGGCAGGCAGACGCATGATCTTATCCTGCAGCTCCGGCTGTGTGTGCAGACCTTTATGGTAGAGCGCGATCAGAATGAATTGCACCAAGATAAAGATAATTACAGAGACAATTGTCAGATTTTCCACGAACGCCATGAAGTCGAGCCCGACGGCGCTACCGATCATGATATTCGGCGGGTCGCCGATGAGGGTCGCCGTTCCGCCGATATTCGAGGCGAGAATCTGCGAGATGAGATACGGCATGACATCAACCTTGAGCTGCGAGGTGATGCTGAAGGTGATGGGCACGGTCAGGAGAACCGTTGTGACGTTGTCGAGGAGAGCCGAGCAGACCGCTGTGATCGTCGAGAGGACAACAAGCAGTGCAATCGGTCGCGCCTTTACCTTCTGTGCCGCCCAGATAGCGAGAAAGTTGAACAGCCCCGTCTCGCTCGTGATGTTCACAATAATCATCATGCCCATAAGCAGTCCGAGCGTATTGAAGTCGATATGGTGGACTGCGGTCTCCTGATCGATGATTCCACAGAGTATCATGAGCATTGCGCCGAACAGTCCGACAATGGTGCGGTGCACCTTTTCGGAGATGATGAGCGCGTATGCGATGACGAAGATGACAATCGCCACAATCGTTGCATTTTCCATCATTACACATCCTTCTTCTCGTTACGAGAAATCCATCACGTCGCCGTGATAATCACCTGCCGGCCCATGCGCTGAATCTTGAGCCTGTACTGCTGCACGCCTTCCTGGGCAAGCGAGAGTTTCAGCTCCAAGAGCGCCCGACCGAGTTCATCCACCTGCGCAGAGGTCAGTCCCGCGCGGGCAAGATCGGCAGGAGGTTCCTGCGCCGCCTGTGCACGGGCGCGCTCCTCTGCCTGCCGCTCCTTCCTCAGCAGAACCTCGGAGAGTGTCTCCTCCTCCTCAAAGCCCTGCATCATGTCTTTGTCGGATCTGTTCTTCGGTATCTTTGCCACAGCAAACCTCCTTATGCCGCCTGCGCGGCGCATACGCATACGCGGAAAAGGACAAATTACTTCACCTTGCTCCACGAGTCCTTCAATCCGACGATGCGATTGAACACGATATGATCCGGCGTCGTATCCGGGTCAACAACGAAGTAGCCGACACGCAGGAACTGATAGTGCGATCCCGCCGCCGTGAGCCGAACACTCGGCTCGATCTTTGCGCCTGTAAGCACTTCAAGTGAGTGCGGATTCAGTGCGTCAGTGAAATGCTCCGGCTCCTCCTCCCCCTCGGGTATGTCCCGCAGGAGGCTCTCGTAGAGCCTGACCTCTGCCGTGAGCGCATGCTCTGCCGCGACCCACTGGATCGTCCCCTTTACCTTGCGGTTCGCCGCAGTGCCGCCGCTCCGCGTCTCGGGATCATACGTACAGCGCAGCTCGATGATCTCTCCCGCAGCATCCTTTATGACTTCCTCACATTTGATGATATAGGCGTGCTTGAGACGCACCTCACCGCCCGGCCTCAGACGGAAGAACTTCTTCGGTGCGTCCTCCATAAAGTCCTCGCGGTCGATGTAGAGCTCGCGCGCAAACGGCACATAACGCTGTCCGCCGTGCGTGGGGCTGTTTTCGGCAAGCAGATATTCTGTCTCGTCCTCAGGATAGTTCGTAAGGACAAGCTTCAGCGGGCGCAGCACCGCCATGACGCGCGGCGCATTGCGGTTCAGCTCGTCGCGGACGCTGTGCTCCAGCATAGCGTTATCGATCGTGCTGTTGCTCTTTGCGACGCCGATCTCCTCACAAAACGCGCGTACGGCCGCAGGCGGATAGCCGCGGCGGCGCATGCCCGAGATAGTCGGCATACGCGGATCATCCCAGCCGCGCACATGCCCCTCCTCGACGAGCTGACGCAGCTTGCGCTTACTCGTGATCGCACCCGAGAGGTTGAGACGTGCGAACTCGATCTGACGCGGGCGCTCCCCTGCTGGGAAGCCGAGCGCATCAAGCAGCCAGTCATAGAACGGGCGGTGCTCCTCGAACTCAAGCGTGCACAGTGAGTGCGTGATGCCCTCGATCGCATCCGAGATCGGATGCGCGAAGTCATACATCGGATAGATGCACCACGTATCCCCCGTCCGATGATGCGGCACATGGGCGATGCGATAGATCACCGTATCACGCATAACGAGGTTCGGCGACGACATGTCGATCTTTGCACGCAGGACGCGCGCACCGTCAGGGAACTCACCCGCACGCATACGCGTGAAGAGGTCGAGATTCTCCTCCACGGAGCGATTGCGGTACGGACTTTCCACACCTGCCTCAGTCAGCGTTCCGCGATGGGCGCGGATCTCATCCGCCGAGAGGTCGTCCACATAGGCGAGCCCCTTTTTTATCAATGTGACTGCATATTCATACATCTGCTCAAAGTAATCCGACGCATAGAAGCGACGATCCCCCCACGAGAAGCCGAGCCAGCGGATATCCTCCTGAATGGAGTCCACATACTCGACATCCTCCTTCGTCGGGTTCGTGTCATCAAAGCGCAGATTGCAGAGACCATTGTAGTCCTCGGCAACGCCGAAGTTGAGACAGATGGACTTTGCGTGCCCGACGTGCAGGTAGCCGTTCGGCTCGGGCGGGAAGCGCGTGTGGATGCCCACCGCGTGCCGTCCCGCACGCAGATCCTCGTCGATGATATTTCGGATAAAATTCGATGTCTTTACGTCCGCCATGTCCCTACTCCTCGATCCGTATACGTTCAATCAATCGTTCTGTGCGCAGAGGCGTTCGATATAGGCGCGCAGACGTGCGACGCCCTCGGCAATCCCCGCCTGCGCCGGAAGGCTCTCAATAAAGGCGTCCACATAGCCACGTTCCACAATGCGGCGCAGTGTCCACATGAAGTTGATGTCATAGATCCACATGAGCCGCACAATCTTGCGGTCGCCATGCGTGCGCAGGCGATAATAGTCCGCCTGCCGTCCCGCCGCAAAGTCCGCCACGAAGTCGGGGCTGGCCTCCTGCGCCGCATCCGACGGCACGAAGTTCGGTGCTTTCTCCGCCCCGTCGGGCGCAAGGAACGGCAGGAGGACACGATAGATATCGAGCTTGTCCGCGTCGCGAATGATCTTCGCGAAAAACAGCTTTCGCTCATCGTCCGTCGGCGCAATTTCCTTCTTGTTATGGTATTTGATGGCAAAGCGCACAATGTCCGCATCCGCAGTCACGAGCCGCTCCAAAAAGTCGACTTCCTCCGCGAGCACCTTCAGCCCGAGCTCCGCATGATCCTCCGACGCCGCATCGTTGAACGTCTGATAGAGGGCATACTGTCGGAACCGCCCCACATCGTGAAATAGCCCGATGATCTCGGCGAGTGCCGTGTCGTGTTCGCTGCATCCGAGATGCTGTGCAAGTGCACGCGCATTCGTCGTGACGTAGCCCGTGTGAATCTCCTTGAGGCGAATCCCCAGCATGACATCGGGATCGTCCGTGCGAAAGGAACGCATATAGCCGTTCATCCATATATGCATTTCATGCAGGAGTTCTTCCATCTGCGTTCCTCCTTTCACACACTTCGTACCGATCAGCCCTGCGGCGCAGGAATATATGCATCGTCAAAATCCGTTGCAATCAGCGTTGCCTGTACCCTGCCCGCCATCTCCTCCTGAACGACAAGCCCCACGATCACGTTGACCTCGGGGTGGGCACTCTTGTGGATGTAGTGCACGGCCTCATCCACATCGCGCAGGCTCATCGCAGGACCACCCGTGAGGTTCAGCACAATACCACGTGCTCCATCAACACCGCGGTCGATGAGCGGGCTCTCGATCGCCTTGCACACCGCCTTCTGCGGCGTCTCATCCTCGCCGATGGCGAGCAGTGCATCGCTCGCGGCACTCTGGCGAAAGATCGTCGTCACGTCGGAGAAATCGACGTTGATGACCCCCGTCGTGAGGATTAGCTCCGCCACGCAGCCCACCGTCTGACGCAGGATCTCATCCGCGAGGGCAAAGGCATCGACAAAGGACATCGTACGCCCCGGTGCGATCTTGAGCAGGTTATCGTTGCGGATTGTGATAAATGCGTCCGTATGACCCTGCATCCGTGCAATGCCTGCCTGTGCTGTCTGCATCTTGCGCGGCATCTCAAAGTGGAACGGGGTCGTCACCACACCGATGGAGAGAATGCCCATATCCTGTACAATCTCAGCAACAACTGGTGCTGCCCCCGTACCGAATCCTCCGCCCATCGTGGCGGCGATAATAACGAGGTCGGAGCCCGCGAGCATTGCGCGGATTGCCCTCTCCTCCTCACGCGCCGCCTGCTCGGCGATCTCGACCCGTCCGCCCGTGCCGCGCCCGTTCGTCAGTTTTTCGCCGACGGGCAGAACTGCAACCCCCTGCTTATGCAGTGTATTCAGCTGGCGCAGGTCGGAGTTGATCCCGACGAGCGTTATATCGAGATCGTATTTTTCACGCACACAGCGCACGATATTGTTGCCGCCGCCGCCCACGCCGACCACCTTGATTGTGATTTTGGGTTTGATAATTTCAGCTGCCGGCATATACATACTCCTATCGAAGTACCAATTCCATCAGTTGTTCCGCGATTTCCCTGCCCCACGCACCTGTGCCATAAGCGCACCGCCGAGGAGGAGCGCGCAGCCCAGCAGCTGAACGCCGCTCATCGTCTCCCCGAGGATGATCCAGCCCGCCACGGCGGCAAAGATTGCCTCCGTTGACATGAGGATCGCCGCCTGTGTCGGCTCTACATACGCCTGTCCGAGAATCTGACAGGTATAGGCAACGCCGCAGGAGAACAGACCGGCGTAGAGAATTGGAACTGCCGCGCCCCAGATATCGCTCCACGCGAAACTCTCGTAGATTGCAGCAAGGACAGCACTGCCAACCGTACAGACGATCATCTGCATAAAGCAGAGCTCAATCGCATCGACGGCACGCGCATAGCGGTCAATGAGCAGAATCTGCGCCATCCAAAAGAAGGAACAGATGAGGACGAGCAGATCGCCCGTGTTGATCGTCGTCTCCCCATGTGCAGAGAGGAAGTAAACCCCCGCAAACGCAAGGACGGCGCCGCCCCACTGCACCGCGCGGACACGCTGTCCGAGCAGGACAGCAGCGAGCGGAACAAGGACGATATAGACCGTGGTAATGAACGCCGTCTTGCCCGCCGTTGTGTAGAGGAGCGCGACCTGTTGAAGCGTCACGCCGACAAACATCGCGAGCCCCACGGGAATCCCCGCGCGAAAGCCCGAGCGAAATGTCCCTGCACGCCTCTGCGCCGCACGCTTGTCACGATAGAGAAACCACAGCGCCCCGATGAAGAGAACGCCAAGCGCAAAGCGTGCGGCCGCGTAGGTGTAAGGGCCGAGCCCTTCCATCCCGAGGATCTGTGCGACAAAGGTCGTGCCCCAAAAAAACGATGCGGCCAGCAGCATCAACGTCCCGCGCAGATGCATCAATCAGAGCACCTTCGACAGGAAGCTGCGCGTGCGCTCCTCCTTCGGATGTTCGAACACCTCACGCGGCACCCCCGACTCGATGATGCGCCCCTCGTCGACGAAGAGCAGCCGGTCGCCCACCTCACGGGCAAAGCCCATCTCATGCGTGACAATGACCATCGTCATCCCCTCGTTCGCGAGTGCGCGCATGACATCCAGCACCTCACCGACCATCTCCGGATCGAGTGCCGAGGTTGGCTCGTCAAAGAGCATGACCTTCGGGTGCATGGCAAGCGCACGGGCGATTGCTACACGCTGCTGCTGCCCGCCCGAGAGATTATCGGGGTAGGCATCCGCCTTTTCCGCAAGTCCCACGCGCATGAGCAATTCACGCGCCGTCTTCTCCGCCGCATCGCGGGCGACGTGCTTCACCTTCATCGGTGCGAGCATGATATTCTCGAGCACCGTCATATGAGGAAAGAGGTTGAACCGCTGGAAGACCATGCCGACCTCTTCGCGCACCTTGTTGATATTTGCCTCGCTCGAGAGCGTGATGCCGTCAACGACGACCTCGCCTCCCGTCGGTTCCTCGAGATGGTTCATGCAGCGCAGCAGCGTGCTCTTGCCCGAGCCCGAGGGGCCGATGATAACGACGACCTCTTTTTCATCAATTGAGAGATCGATCCCCTTCAGCACCTCATCCGCGCCAAACGCCTTACGCAGCCCCTTAATCTCAATCATGGACGCGACACCTCCGTTCCAGATACGCGACAAAGCGCGAGATGGTCAATGTCATCACGAGATAGATGACGGCGACACTCATCCATATTTCAAATGAACCGTACGTCTTGGCGATGATGAGCTGTCCGCGCCGCGTCAGCTCCTCGAAGCCGATGACCGAGACCAGAGACGAATCCTTGAGCATGGCGATGAACTCGTTGCCAAGTGGCGGGATCACGCGTTTGAATGCCTGCGGCACAATGATGTAGCGCATCGTCTGCAGCCACGTCATACCGAGCGAACGCCCCGCCTCCATCTGCCCCTCGTCGATGGACTGAATGCCCGCGCGGAAGATCTCCGCCACGTACGCCCCAGAGTTGATGCCGCACGCCGAGATCGCCGCAATGAACGGATCGATGCGCTGCCCCGTGATGACCGGCAATGCAAAGTAGAATAGAAAAATCTGCACAAGCAGCGGCGTCCCGCGGAAGAACTCCACATAGACCTCCGCGAGCATACGCAGCAGGCGCAGATTTGAGATGCGCGCCACCCCCACGATCAGACCGATCACAAAGCCAATCGCCGTCGAGAGCACCGTGATCTGGATCGTAACCCCCGCACCGATGAGCAGCAGTGGAAATGAGTTGACGACGAGATTCATATCAAAATTCATAAGTCCATCCATTCTCCCCGCAGGAATTGATAGTTCCCATAATAATCATGCATAAAAAGCCGTTCTCCATATTATATTTCAATCACAGAGTGCTGTCAATAAATTCAGGCTCTTTGTCGAAATCAAGTCATGTCAGCTGCGAAAAAATACACCCCATGCACCGGTGATGAGCACTGGTGCGCGGGGTGCTTAAAGAATCGCAGTTTCCCTTACAGCTTCTTGGACAGCGCCTCAATGTTGTCGGATATCGCCTTTGCCTCCGCAACGGACGCACTGATCTCCTTCATATTCGCCGCCTGATTCTCGATCAGACCGTTGATGGACTTGATGCGCTCGGCAATATGATTCGCTGCCTTCCCCATGGAGCCGAGTTCTTCCAGAATTTTGCTCGCGGCATCGCGGCTGCTGTCGGCAAGTTTCCCGACCTCCTCCGCCACAACAGAGAAGCCACGCCCTGCCTCGCCCGCGCGGGCAGCCTCAATAGAGGCATTTAGGGAGAGAAGGTTCGTCTGCTTCGAGATCGTCATGACAAGCTCGGACATCTTGAGTGTGTTCTCCGTCTGACTGCGCGTATCCTCCGCCGCCTTCGTGATCTCCTCCTGTACGCTCGAGATCTCCATCGTGCGTTCCATCGTTTGGCTCACACTCTCCGTAATCGTGTCGATGGATGCATACAGACTGCTGAGCATCGTCTCAAGCTCGCCGTAGAACTTTTCCTTCTTCTGCGAGGTCTGATCCAACACCTCCGATTTCCGCTTTTCCTCGTCGATATCGATAAAGACACCGATGATCTCCTCCGGATGTCCGCCCCTGTCACGCACAACATTGCCGGAGGCATGAAACCAACGATAGCTGCCGTCGTGTACCTTCAGGCGGTAGTCCACATCGTACGGAGTGCGCCCGCTGAGATCCTTGATGCAGGCGTTAAAGGAGGAAAATGTCCCCTCCACATCGTCCGGGTGCAGACGCGAGCTCCACGCCTCCACGGTATTCGGAAAATCTGATGCCCCGCGGAATCCGACCATGCGGCGGAACTCATCCGACCAGATTGCATAGTCGATGCTGAAGTCCGGCTTGATCTTCATGTACCACATGCCGGAGTTGATTGCCTCATTGACCGTGCGCAGACGGAAGCGCTGGTACTCCAACTCCTCGTTCACGCGGTCAATCAGCGTGTTCAGCTCTGCCGCATACGGTTCGCTGCCGCGCAGCTTCGCAAAGAACTCGTTCTTCTTATGCGCCGTGACAATCTCCTGAATCGTCCCCGCAAAATCCTGTGCTCCCGTATTCTTGTCAACCATTGCATTCCCTCCAAAAAAACGGTTCCCAAACTTAGATTTATTGTACCATATTCACCCATATATGCAAGCAGTAGTTGAGGATTCCTTGGATGATCGTGGAGCGGTACTAAGGAATCGCTGATAAAATGAAGTTCGTCAGATTGGCGTAGATTTTTTCGTCCGAACAAGGAGACAAACCGGACGCATAGCAAGGGCTATGTGGAGGATTTGTCGACACAGTGCGGGCAAAAAAGATGCGTCAAGATGGCGTGGCTGAATTTATCAGTGCTTCCTTAAAAAAAGGACAGCCGCATGACTTTTGCACGCAGCCGTCCTTTTGTCAGAGTTATTTTTACAAAATGCCGAGCGCATGCTGCTGCGTCCGAATTTTCCGCTCCCAATCCGTACGCGAACGCTGCAAAAACTCGTGCACAAGGTAGGCCGGCTGTACAGCATCAAGGATACGGCGCGCCGCCTCTGTCCGAAACGGCTCATGCCGATCCACACGCATGACATAGTCCATCGCCGTCCGCCAGTCCAGAGGATCGCACGCGCCTGCATGGCGGCGCATCATCTCACGTACATACGAACCGGAAAGCGATTGGTGCAGGTGCAGTCCATAGACATACTTCCCCACCTCACCGAGATTCTGATAGATCTTCGTCACATACGCCGCGCCGTCTGCTTCGCTCCGCAGATCGAGATTCGTGTTCATCAGATGTCCCGTATCGAGCATAAAGCCCGTATCGGGATAGTCGACCTGCTCTAGGAGCATGGCAGCCAAATGCGGCTGACAAAAGGTCAGCCCCGGCCACCAGAGATTTTCAAAGAGGAGTTTGCAGTCCTGCGGGATTTCGCACGCGATTTCATTCACGAGTTCGATGGTCGCACGAATGACATCCTCATCCGTCGCGGCAAATGCACGCGTATACATCTCGGATGTGCGATTGTGCGCGACGTGCAGGACGAGGTACTGCGGCTGACATTCTGCCGCCCGCCGCAGATTCTCCTTCCACGCTGCGATCCAGTCACTGACGTGCAAAGATCCGTAGTAGGTGCGGATCTTCTCCTCGCTGCCGAACTCCTCTATGAGTGCCGCACGGTTGCCGCGCCAAAAATCCACCCACGTCGGCCAGAACAGGAGATGCACGCCCTTGATATAGGTCGGTGGAAACATCGCACGATCCCACGGCGCACAGAGCATGAACTCGATGCCGTCCAACATGTGCGTGTGCAGGACTGTCGGAAGTGTATCCGAACTGTTTTGCAGCAAATTCTCCACATCGCAGTCCGCATTGGAGAGATTCGTCAGTGTAAGCATATCTGCCCTTTTCTACCAAATCGGTGGATGCACGCGGCATCAGAACCGATAGTTGTAGCTCAGGAGATAGTTGATCGGCGCAACATAGTAATCCGATCCGCTGTGCATCGTGGTATCATTGCGGTTGAGCACGTTGTCGATGCGGAGGCTGAGCTCGCTGTTCTCATCCGGTGCATAGGTCGTATTCCACGTTGTGAGCAGATACGGCTTCGAGCGATATGCCGGCGCATCGGACGGCGACTGCACACGGTCGGCGAGATAGGAGGCTGAGAGCGATGATGTCCACTTATCCTTTTTGTAGGTGACGCCGCCCGTCAGCTGAATCCGCCCAAAGGTACGCTCCCAGCCGAGCATCTTCTTGCTGCTCTTCGTCTGCGGGTTCTGCCATGTCAGCCCCCAGTTGTAGGAGAATCCGTGCGTGCCCTGGATCTCGTTGGAGAGCTCCAGCCCGATGTTGCGGAAGTCCTCGTTCGTATACTGATATTCCGCACGTCCACTCCTGCGAGTGACCTTTGCTGTAATATTATCCGCAACACGCATATGGAAGAGCGCCGCCTTCCATGAATGTCCGCCATGCTGCTGCTTCCACCCGATTTCATAGGTAACGCCCTTCTGCGGGCGCAGGTTCGGCGCAGCCGTCTGCCGATCATTGTTGGGGTACATCTGGGAAAACGTCGGCATGACAAAGGATTGACTGATGTTCAAATAAAGGCTGTTCTCGGCATTGAGCTTGTGCAGCCACTGTCCCGAGGCACTGAGATTGTGATAGTTCTGACCGCGTGCGGCACCTGTCGTCCATGTTTCACGCATACCGAAGATGCCTGTATTTTTCTTGTCAAAGCGCTGCTCCCACTGCCCAAAGATTCCCCAGTTGTTGCGCGAATACCGTGCATTATCGGCACTTACCGGCGTTGGAAGATCCGAAAACATCTCATGCATAAGATCCATGCCCAGGATAGCGGTTGTCTTTGGATTCACCTGCCACGTCCGCTGCAGGTCGATGCCATACGTCGTATTCTTTTCACGTGTGTGATACCGGCCATTCGGTGTCTTTGCCCCTGTTCTGTTGTTAAAGTAGCTCGGTCCTATAAATTCCAGCGTTCCGGTATTGAAGAACAGGCTCCCCTTCCAGTCCGTGTCGTGATAGTTCAGCTGCGTGATATACTGCTTCGTTTCATACTTGCGCTGGTTGTACGGTGCTCCGACAGGGATGCGCTGCATACGCGTAGGTGTGTGCGTATTATCCACAGCAGTGACCGTCCGCTTGTATTTCCCCTCCGTCTCATAGTACCCGATCTGGAAATCAAGGCGCGGATTCACATGATAGTTCACTCCCACATTCTGCTTGAGAATATCGTAAACATCTGTACGCGTCTGCCCGTGGAATCTATCCTGTGCATACTCCGCGTAGCTCACGCCGTCCCTGCGCCCAAACTTATCGTAATTGTAGTAGAACCCAAAGCGTTCATCCCCGACACTGATGCCATAGCTGCGCTGCCCATAGTTGCCGAATCCCGCGTGCACCTCATTGGAATGCTTCTTCTTCGTGATGATGTTGACAACGCCGCTCATCGCCTCGCTGCCGTAGAGCACAGAGACGCCACCCTTGACAACCTCAATGCGCTCGATCTCACTCGCCGGGATTTGGTCGAGGTTATACTTTCCGCGCCATGCAATCGGATTCCCGTTCATAAGGATGAGCGCACCACTCTTGAGGCCTCGCACATTGACTTCGTTTGTCATTGATCCCATTGCTGCGCCGTTGGGGCCGAAGGATTTATAGACGAAGCCGTCGACCTTCGAGAGCACATCCGCTGCGTTCGATGCGCCGCTCTGCTTAATGTCCTCTGCCGTGATCACTGTCGTTGCGGCGGGCACATCAATATCCTTTTTCTTCGTGCGCGTCGCCGTCACCACGACCTCGCCGAGGGAGTAAGTCGGCATCAGTTCATCTGCTTCTCCCCCCGTATACGCTGTCTCCGCCGCATAGACCTGCCCCGTCATCGCTGAGACCGCGACCGCTGCTGCAAGAAATTTCTTGTTCCACATCTTCATTGTCATACCTCCATAAAATCAATTCAACTGAAAGCGGAACGTCTTTGTCCAGACACCCCGCCGACCATTGTCTCCCGGATTAAACTGAAACCGCCAGCCGGCAGCGACCGCTGCCCGGTCCATCGCGCGATAGCCCGATGAGGACGCGACATCGACTGCCTCCACGGAGCCGTCTGCCGCGACAAGAATCTTGATCGTTACCGATCCCTCGACATCGTCGTCGATGAGTTCCTGCGGATACTCCGGCCGTGCCTCGGCACGCAGGCTCGCCTCCACGCGTTCCTGCGGCGGTGCAGGAGCAGAGCCAATCCCCGCAGTCCCGTCGCTGTCTCCCGTACTCGTCCCACTGCCCGTTCCGGCAGAGGAGCCGGATGTATTCCCGCTTTGACTTCCACGCGCTCCCGCTGTTCCCGTCTGCACGGTATGCGCAGTACTCTGTACCGTACGCGGCATATTTTTCTGTGCGCTTGTTTGCTGCTCCTGTACCGCCTCAGGCACAACATTCTTATCCTGCACAACAATATCGTCCACTGTCACCACAGGAGCCGCAGCCGGCGCAGAATCTCCTGCGGCACTGCTTCCCGCATCACTCCCCGCATCGTAGAGCACAACATCAATGGGCGGCCTTTTTCCTATCGGATTTGCGACGGAGAACAGTCCCATCGCCGCCGCAGTCAAAAAGAGTATAAGATGCAGCAGCAGAGAAGCCCCAAGCGCTTTCCGCTCGCCGTCACGCTCCATCACATGCTCGTCCATGTCACACCGCCGTCTTCATATGTCTGCGCAACAGATACAGGAAATAGGGCGTTCCGATGAATGCCGTCATGATGCCAACGCGGATCTCCATCCCGTGCAGCAGGATGCGCCCCAGCGAATCGCAGAGCACGAGGAACACCGCCCCCGCAAGGAGACTCGCGGGCAGCAGACGGCGATGATCGGGCCCGATGAGGAGACGCACCATATGCGGCACAACAAGACCTACAAACCCGATATTGCCGCTGATGCAGACACCTGCCGCTGTCGTGAGCGAAGCGAGCACGAGGAAGAGCAGACGGAAGGCCGTCACAGGCATCCCCGCTGCACGCGCCTCCACCTCACCGAATGCGAGCAAATTGAGATGACGTGCCAGCAGTACCATGATCGACATGCCGATGCCGATCGGACCGATGCCGAGCAGGACATGGTCCCAGCGACGATAGTCCAACCCGCCGATCGTCCAGAAGAGATATTGCTGCATCTTCTGCTCGTTCATCACCGTGAGGATCGCCGCCGTGCATGCCGCGAGGAACATCCCCACGACAACGCCCGAGAGGAGGAGCGTCATGATCGGAATCCGCCCGCGCCGCATCGACAGGGACACGGTCAGTCCCACCGCGAGGATGGCGCCCGTAAAGGCAAAGGCAGGGAGGGTGAGCACGCTTCCCGCCGTCACGCCGATGCCGATGGCAAGCACCGCTCCGACGGAGGCACCGCTCGATACACCGATAATGCCGGGGTCGGCGAGCGGATTGCTGAAGATCCCCTGCAAAACAGCTCCCGAGACACCGAGCCCCGCCCCAACCATCATGCCGACAAGCGTGCGCGGGAGACGAATGTGCCAGAGCACTGCCTCCTGCTCCGGTGTCACAACAACATCCGTGAAGAAAGGAAGCCCTGCCGCGTGGGCAAAGGAAGCAGCGACCGCCTCCATTGGGATATCATACTGCCCCGAGCTCATGGACAGAAGAAACGCAAAGAGGAGCGCTCCAATGAGAGCAGATAGAAAGAGCTGTGTTCGATGCTGTCCAAAACTCATGCTGTCACCGCCCTTTCATCCGCACGACCGAGAATGACAGAGAGGAGCTGCTCCTTTTCTGCTGCGGCCGTCTCTGCCTCTGTAAAGACCTCTGCGTGATGCGTCAGCGGGTTCTCAACAACCCGCACAGGAGCACCATATGCCTGCGACAGGAGTTCATCCGTCAGGACATCTCTTGGCGCGCCGTCAGCGAGCAGTGTTCCGTGTCCGATGAGGAGCAGCCGCGAGCAGAACCGCGCAGCAAGGCTTAGCTCGTGCGCAACAAGCAGGACAGTCTTGCCCGCCGCACAGAGTTCACGGCAGAAGCGGAAGATCTCCTCCTGATAGATGATGTCGAGCCCCGTCGCAGGCTCGTCAAGAAAGAGCACAGGTGTCTGCTGCGCGAGCACCTTCGCGAGCAGGACACGCTGCCGCTGTCCGCCCGACATAGCGTGCAGGGGCTTATCGGCAAGCTCCGACACGCCTGTATATGCCATACACGCCTCGGCGATCGCCAGATCGTCCGCCTTTTCCTGGCTCCACCACGAGAGATATGGATAGCGTCCCGCGAGTACGACATCACGCGCGGTATACGCAAAGGTCATCGCAACGTGCTGCTGCAGATACGCCACGCGGCGTGCAAACTCCTTTGCATCAAGTACATTGACATCGTCCCCCATCAGCGTGACCGTCCCGGACAAGATGGGAAGAATGCCGCGCAGCGTCTTGAGCAGCGTGCTCTTGCCCGCACCGTTCGGACCGATCACGCCGATGATCTCCCCTGTCCCCACGGTAAACGACACATCGTCGAGAATGACCTTTCCATGATACCCCGCATAGATGTGGTCTGCGCGAATCATCTCATCCAAACAAAATCCCCCTTCCTCATGATCATTTCACCGCCGAGAGGTGCTCATCCTCCCCCTGCTTGAACGCATCGCCGTAAACACGATAGGCAATCTCCTGCACGCCGAAGACAAAGTCCTGCGAACAGTTGTAGATATAGCCCTCAAACGGCTCGGCGAACGCCTTGCTGCGGATCGCCTTCATCGTCTGCAGAGACGGGTCCCCCAGATAGTCCCTGCGGAACGCATCGACATCGTATTTTCCGCGATCGTTGTACGTCGGCAAAAAGAGGATGTCGGGATCGATCTGAACAAGCTGCTCCTTCGTCATGACCTGAAAGTCACGAATTCCAAGCTCCGCGCGACCGTTGATGACCCCCGCATAGCGGCACGCCTCGTCAAAGCTGCTGCCAAGTCCGCCATAGCCGCCCATGAGCGAGATGAGGACGACACGCTTGCGCTCTGTCGGTGCGATCTTCTCCACCTTTTCCTCAATTTCCGCAAGTTTTTCATCCATCATCGCGAGGAGTTTCTGTCCACGCTCCGGCTCTCCCACTGCGGCAGCGAGCAGTGTGACGGTCTCGCGAATCTCAGCAAGATTCCGTGCTCCTTTACAGACGATGACCTTCAGCCCTGCCTCACGTAGCGAGGGCACGATGGTGAGATCGCCCCAGTCCGGCACAACGACGAGATCAGGCTGCAGGGCCATGAGCTCCTCTACCGTCGGACTGCCGATGCGCTGCGGAATGTCCTTGACGAGTGCCGTCACATTGGAGCTGACGGGATCATCGAGCAAGCCATTGACCGCCGCCATACGCTGCGGTTCGACCAGTCCCAGCATCGTCTCATCCGTACTCATTGAGAGCGTGACAATGCGCTGCGGCGGTGCAGGGAAGTCAACCACCGTGCCCTCGATATCCGTAACCGTATATGCCGCAGGCTTCTCCTCAGCCGCCTTAGGCATGCTGCATGCCGCGAGAAAGACACACACCATACAGAGGAGAAGCACAGGGAGCTTTTTCCTTAACAACATCGCTCTTCCTTTCCAATGCTTGTACGGCGTCCTCTATGAAAGAGAGATCTTTCGCCGCAAGATATTTCCGTTCCAGAGCTGCTCCTCGATATAACGCGCGCCGCGCAGCCCCATAAAGGGGCTCTCTGTCAAATGCAGTGCATCCTGCACGGGATAGGAAACGGCAAGATACTGCGCCCCCTTCGGGTCGATATGCGCCGACTCATTGCTGCTGCCGAGCAGCAGCCCGCCCTCCATCGCAGAGAGCACCTGCTGCATCCGCACGGCATCCGTCTCGCCGAGGATCTCGTCGGCAATCGCAGCCACCTCGCATACCTCCTCATGCTCTGCTGCAACGGCGAGGTGACACACATCCGCCCACTCCGTGCGCAGTGCCTGTGCAAGCCCCCACGCAACGGAGCGCGGCGCACGAATGAATGCAGTGTCATAGCGGAGCTCGCCCCAGAGGCTCTTGCACTCATTGATACGCAGGAAGTCCTCACGTGTGACGCGCTCGATCTCCTCCTCGGCAGCATCTCTGCAGGGAGCGGGCAGTGCGCGTCCGATCTCCGTGAGCCACCTTCGCGTTCCCGTACGTCCGTATGGGGGAAGCGGCGCAATATAGGGCATGCCGCAGATGCTTTCAAGCAAGCGAGCACTCTCCACACCTAGCTCATCATGCACCACGATATTGAGTGACGCACGCGTCAGATCCCCCAGCTCCGCAGCGGACATATCGCAGCCGAGGACGGCATTCACCGCATACCCTGCCATTTCAAGCAGACGGACAAGTTCATGCACATCATTCTCGCCGTTGTAGTAGGCACTCGTCATGCCGATCAGATTGACCGCATTCGCCTTTGGTGTCTGACGCGTCGGGGGAAATGCCTGAAGCGTGGTGCACGCCGCCTTGTCCCATCCGTCTGCAAAGCTGCCGATCAAGCCACTGCTGTCGAGTACAACAATCGGACAGGGGATCCCTGCCCCGCGTGCAATCGCCTCGACATCGTCACCGATCAGCCCCGCCGCACAGCTGCTGACGATGGCAAGCAGCGCGGGCGGCTGCTCCGCATAGGGAGCAAGCACCTCGTGCAGATACGCCTCCGCACCAAATACGATCGCATCATTGTCGAGCTGCGTGCAGATCATGCGATGCGAGATCGTCGGCTGACTGTGTTCGATGTGGCGCATCGCAAAGAAATAACACCAGAGAGGTCCGTTGACGACGATCACCGCATCCTTGAGGCCCGCGAAAAACGCAGATGCACCGGCGAGCGCACAGGTGTCCGTACACATGCAGACATCATCAAAAGATTTTTCGCGCTCACCCATAGATCAGACCTCCCCTGCTCTCATGACGGTGCAGTATCAGTCTCATATCGTCCAGCAACTGACGCTCCATCGACCAGCCGACCGAGGGCAGCAGTGCAAGGAAGATCTGACGCAGCTTCGCGTCCACCAACTCGTGCGTAGTTAGGACGAAATCCGCTGCGTGCAGTACGTTCTCCGCAGCAACATCTCCCTCATAATGAATGGAGGCATCCGTCCGTCGGCGCAGCTCCTCCTCCATCACAGCACGCCGCTCCGGGAGAAAGGAATCCAGCAGAACGATCCCCGTCAGAAGAACACCTGCCTTCTTCAGCAGACGCAGAATTATTTCCGGTTGAAACCACGTAAGATCACGTCCAATTGCAAGAGCGCATCTGCGCCCCGCGAGATCAGCACGCACCTTCTCCACTGTGACGGCAAAGGCGGCCTCCTCTGCTGCAATGGCGCGTTCTGCCGCCTCCTCACGGTGACAGAGCTGACCGACGCGCCGCAGCCAGCGAATCGTCTCCTCCGCACCGACCGCATAGACATCGGCAAGGTACGGCGTTCCGAACTGCGCGTGAATATGCTCCGCCAGTTCCGCAAGCTGCATCTGCTTCTCATCATCTGCCCGCCGTCCGAGAAGGATGATAAGCTCTGCCTCCGGCACCGCCTGCATCTCATCGAGTGCGAGATAGGACGGAAAATGTGCGGTCACATGCAAATCGAGGAGAGAGAGCAGACGGCGCAGTTCCTTCACGTATGCACCGTGCATGCCGCCGCAGTCGCCGAGGAGTGCAACGGTTCCCGCTTTGCGCTCCGCCGGCTGCATAAAGCGGTCGATGAGTGCGCGCGCAGTGTCGAGATAGCCCGCATAGTATTCCCCGTCGAGAAAGCCGTGCGCAGATACCGCCATGACGGGCAGTCCGAGCTCGTCCTCCATCTCCGCAGCGATTGCCTTTGTATCATCGCCGATCACGCCGCTGACACAGGAATTTGCGATGAACACCGCCTGCGGATGGTATTTCTGCACAGCAAAGCGCACACATTCACGCAGACGATCCTCCCCGCCAAAGATTGCCTCACTCTCTCCGAGACCGCTCGTCAGGAGAGGAACGGGAGAGAGATGCACGGATGTCCCTGCCGCCGTCAGCCGATGAAAGCTGCTCACATCCATCCCGTGTGCGATGTGTGCGCACGGACGCGGGCTGTGAAAAACGACAAGTGCCCCCCGTACGAACGACAGTGCACGCCAAACACCTGGCATGCTGCAGCTGCAGTTCGTCCGACGCACACCGACACGCTTCACCTCAATCCCCATAGCTCTCCACCAACTCCTCGAGTTCCTCGAACTCCATCGGCGTCGGCACGGTCAGCATTTCGTTCGTATCGATTGCCTGTGCAAGTCGGACATAGTACTGCGCCTGCTCCGATGTCGGCGCGTATGCAATCAGCGTCTGCCGATGGATCTCCGCCTCATGCACGGCACGCGAACGCGGGATGTAGGCGATGAGCTGCGTTCCGAGACGCGTGGCAAACGCCTCAAGGAGTTCCCGCTCGTTCAGCACGTCACGGCCGTTGCCGATGATGCCGCCGAGCTTTACCGCGCCGCGTGCGGCAAAGCGCTGCACCCCTTTTGCGATATTGTTTGCCGCATAGAGTGACATGAGCTCCCCTGAGGAGACAATGTAGATCTCCGAGGCATAACCTTCGCGTATAGGCACGGCAAAGCCGCCGCAGACCACATCGCCGAGGACATCGTAGAGTGCCACGTCCAGATCATCAAAGGCACGGAGTACCTTGAGCTTTTCAAGCGCGACGATGATTCCGCGCCCTGCACAGCCGACCCCCGGATCGGGGCCGCCCGCCTCGATGCAGCGAATGCCGCTGAAGCCCTCGTGAACGAGATCGGCGAGCGTCAGCGCCGCCCCCTTTTTCTCACGCTCGAGATCGAGAATCGTGGAGGGGGCGATACGCCCGAGCAGGAGGCGGGTCGAGTCATTTTTCGGATCGCAGCCAATCTGGCAGACGCGCCGCCCCATCTGCGCAAACGCAGCCGACACATTCGCGGCGGTTGTGGATTTTCCGATGCCGCCCTTGCCATAGAACGCGATTTTTTTCATGGGATCTCCTTACTCCACGGCAGTGAGAAACTCGTGGCGCGACTGCTTGAAGTCGTCGCCGTAGAGAATCCACGCCGTCTCCTGAATACCATACACAATGTTCTGCGAGAGATTGTAGACGTAGCGCGCCCACGGATGCCCGATCTGCCGCTCCCGCACGGCGGTCATCTGTGCGAGCGATGGATCATCAAGATACTGCCGCCCGTAGTTCTCCTCATTCGTTGCGCCGTCCTCATAGCTCGGGAAAAAGAGATAGTCCGGATTCGCCGCGACGAGCTGCTCCTTCGTCATCTCCTGCCCCATGCGGTTGCCTGCCGCCGCCTTGGCATTGATCGAATCCGTACAGCGGCAGAGCTCGTCAAAGGTGCAGCCCGCGCCGCCATAGTTGACCATGATCGAGATGAGCGCGATGCTCTTATGCTTCTTCTCCTCGGGCACCTGAGCCACCTTCGCACGGATCTCGGCGAGCTTGTCCTCCATCTTGCCGATGAGCTTCTCCCCGCGCTCCGGTTCACCGGCCGCCGACGCAAAGAGACGAATGTTGGCATGAATATCCTCCATCGTCGCGGCGGATTTACAGACGACGACAGGTACGTTCAGCTCGCGGATGGCATCGATGTTCTCACGCGGCATCCACGGTGTCACGACAACGAGGTCCGGATGCAGTGCGGCAATCTGCTCGACGGACGGGCTGCGGGGGATGACCGTCGGAATCCGGTCACATACCCACGGGATATTCGTATGCTCCCGATCGGCGAGAGATTCATTGATCGCCGCCATGCGCTCCGGCTCCACGAGACCGAGCATCAGCTCGTCCGTTCCCGCGCTGACCGTCAGGATGCGCTGCGGCTTGTGTGCAAACGTGACGACCGTGCCCTCCACGTCCGTGATTTGATAGCCGCCCGCCTGTTGCTCCGAGGAGTTTATGCAGCCACCGATCAACAGCACGGCAAAAATCACCGTGAGAACAGCGTATACGCGGATATGCTTTCTCATTGTGCGCCCTCCGCCCGTTCCTCAAGATCGCCCTCGATGGAGAGGTAGAGACTGCGCAGTTCGGCAAGCGTATCCTCGGATGCGTTCCACAGTCCGCGCTGCTGTGCCTCAAGCAAGACCTCCGCCATGCGGTGAAGAGCCCACGGATTCACATCCTCCATCCACTCCTGCATCTCCGCATCCAGTACATATTTGCGCGCGTAGCCTTCGTACATCCAGTCCTTCATTATAGCACTCGTCGCATCCCATTGATAGCTGTGCGCGAGATAGTTCGCAAGATCTGCAGCCCCCTTGTATCCGTGCCGCTTCATGCCCTCGATGAACTTTGGATTCATCGCCTCGCCGCGAAAGAGACGGGCCGCCTCCTCTGCAACGCTGCGGAGGACGATGCGCTGACGGTCGCTCGAATCGCCCGTGTAGGAGCGCGGTGCCTTGCCCGTGAGTGCCCGCACGGTCGCGATCATGCCGCCGTGGTAGGCGTTGTAGTCATCCGAACTGAACATATGCGTCTCACGCGTATCCTCGTTCTTGACCGTGACATCCAGCCCCGCCATACGCCGTTGGAAAAGTTCCGGGTCGTATCCGCGTGCAAGACCGTCACCGCCGTATGCGGTTCCCGAGAAGCGCGTATAGACCGCCGCCAGATCGTCGAGGGTCTCCCATGCCTTCGATTCGAGCAGGTCACCGATGCCCGCACCATACGCACCCGGCGGGTCGCCAAAGATGCGTACGGAGGCACGTTCCCATGCACGCTCCCGCTCCTCCCCCTGCTCCTCGAGCCACGCGGTATCTGCGAGAACGTGCTTGCGCACATAGTTCTCCTCGTCGCTCTCATCGAGATCGCGCACTATGCGCACAGCCTCATCCACCCAGTGCACGGCGTTGGGCACGGCATCGCGGAACAGACCGCTGATGCGTGCGGTCACGTCAATGCGCGGGCGCTTCAGCTCCGCAACGGGGATGACCTCAAGGCTGCAGACGCGCTGCGAGGGCCGTTGCCACACAGGCCGTATGCCCATGAGGTAGAAGAGCTCTGCAATGCACTGGCCGTGGCTGCGCATATTCGAGCCCGCCCAGAAGACGATGCCGACTGCCTCGGGATAACGCCCCTCGTCGCTGATGTACTGCTCGATGAGCGCATCTCCGAGCTGTTTTCCGTACTCCCATGCGGCAGGGGTCGGCATACAGCGCGGGTCAAGGCCATAGAAATTCCGCCCCGTCGGCAGCACATCCACGCCGTTTGTCGTCGGCGCACCCGCAGGGCTCGGCTCGATGTATCTGCCCGTGAGTGCCCGCAGCGTCTCCGTGATCTCGCCCTCCGTGCGGCGCAGACGCGGCACCATATCCCCCGTGATCTCGCGCAGCGCATGGGCAAATGCGGCGCGCGCCTCCGCAGAGGATGCGGCAATAACGGGGAGCATCATCGCCCGCTCGACCACCTCCGGCGCATAGTCATGAGCGCCGAGGAAGGAGATCAGCGCGCGCATCTCCGCCTCGACCGCATCCAGCTTTCTGCCGTAGGTCATGCCGTCCGATGTCATACGCTCGCTGTGCGTGAGGAGCTCCTCATAGTCATAGCCTGCCTGCTCTGCGATCAGGCGGAGGAGTAATTTTTCCCCGCCGTGCTCCATGCGTACGAGTGCGCACAGGAAATCAACCATCCCGTCGCCCTCGGGGGCACGGCCGAGGATATGCAGCCCCGTACGGATCTGCATATTCTTGATGTCGGTCACGTAGTTGTGGAGGCGCGCCGTATAATCGTCGAAATCATCACCCTCATCAATCTCATCCTCAAAATGACAGGCGGCCGCCTTTTCACGGACAATATCCCGCACAGCCTCGATGTTGTCCGGCTGTGCTGCGCGGAAGTGGACGTACTCATCGAGTGCCTGTTCCAGTTCCTCGATCTCCTCGAATCCGCCTGCAAGCTGCATCGGCGGCGAGAGATGACTGATGAGGCATGCCGCACCGCGCCGCTTTGCCTGAATCCCCTCTCCGACAATCGTGATCCAGTAGGGATAGATGTCCGGCAGATCGCCAAGCGAGACATCCGGATAGCACGCATTCGAGAGCCCCGTCCCCTTGCCCGGCAGCCACTCAAGCGAGCCGTGCGTCCCGACGTGGATGACCGCGTCTGCCCGCCAGATATCGCGCAGCCAATGATAGTAGCCGATGTAGTGATGTGTGGGCGCGGCATCGGGCGAGTGCAGGAGCTTGCCGGGATCCTCACCGAATCCGCGCGGCGGCTGCACCGTGATGAACAAATTCCCGTTCAGCGTCCCTGGGATAAGCAGCTTCCCATCGTAGTTGAACACGTCGCCGGGCGCATCGCCCCAGTCCTTTATCAGCTGCGACCGCACCTGCGCGGGCAGCTCCGTGAAAAATGCGCGGTACTGCTCTGCCGTCAGCTGTCCGTCGGCAGACTTTGCCTGCGCCGCACTCATAAAGCGGCGGTCGTTCGTCGCGTGATCTGTCAGCAGCTTCATAAACGCCTTGCTGCTCTCAGGGATCTCATCCATGACATAGTCTGCGGCACGCATCGCCGTGAGCAGACGGAGCACGCTCTCGGGGGAGTCCAGTCCCGCCGCGCTGCCGATGTTTGAATTCGTCGGCGGATAGTTGTGGAAAACGATCGCAATCTTCTTCTCCGCGTTTGGCTTATGCCGCAGTGCCGCCCATTTCCGCGCCTTGCGTGCGATCCGCTCCATGCGCTCATCGAGGGCCGCATAGCTGATCTCTCCGCTCTCGTCGCGCACCTTCGCCGCGATCGGTACGGCGTGGACCACACCATCGAACTCGGGCATGGCGACGCTCATGGAGACCTCCATCGGATCGAGCCCCGCCGGAGATTTCTCCCACTCCTCCTTCGGAGCGAGCACCGTGTACGCCTCAAGTACGGGAATGCCGAGCGCATAGAGATCCTCGATGCGCGTGCCGCCCGCCTTGATGGAGAACTTCATCGTACTGATGATGACATCGACAAAGGGCTTCCCATCCCTGCAAAAATATTTCTGAATCGCCTCCATCAGCGTCGGAGACTCCACGCGCTCGTCGCGGTAGGAATTCGAGAACACGGCGACCGCATTCATCCCCTCCGCCTCGATTGCACGGACGAGTGCCGCATGATAGGTAAAGTCTCCCGTAATCCATTCCGAGCGGTAGAAGATCACGCCGACGGTCGGTCGTCTATCCTCGTAATGAGCAGTGAGATAGCCCGCAATGTCCTCGGGATCCCCCGCCCAGTCCGGATGATAGACACCGTTCCACGCGAGCGGACGCGGCGGCTCTGCTGTACAGGCAAGTCCCCCGAACTCCCTGCCGAGCCAGTGGAAGAGATTGCGCATATTCTCCTCGCCGTCGTAACGGAAATATGCCCATGCGGTCTGGATCTGCTCCTCCGAAAAGCCATACGTCACCTTGTCGTGCTCGGCATTGTCCACAACGATCAGATGCGGAATCCGATGCTTCTGTAAAAAACGTGATGCCTTCTTCAGGAATTCATTATCAAGACCCGTCCCCATCCAAAGGAAGAGATGGAGATCCGCCGCCACACGCATTTCCTCCCAGCTGTCCATGCCGCTGACAGAACACACGCACACCTCGGGCTCTTCCATATACGCAGCACATCGACGCGCAAGTACACGGACACGCAGGATATTCGTATAGACTGTAATCTTCATCTTCTTCCGTCCTCCCGATTCTGCATCCTGCGGGATGCGCGGACAATCTCCAGTACACCCTCCGCCGAGAGCCGTTCCAACGTATAATACTGCGCTGCCATCCGACGCGCAAGTTCCGGTGCAACACCGACGCGCGGAACGGAACGCTCCGTATCGAGGACAAGGGTAAGTGCCGCGGTCTCCGCGATCTCCTCTGCTGCACGCAGGGCACGCTGCACGCCCGCATCTCCCTCTTTGGTGTTTGTGCGTCCGTCTGTGATGAGGACCAGCACCGTCTTCTCGCTGCCCTTGCGCTCCAGTTCACGCAGTGTCTGATGTGCATGGGCGAGCCCCTCGGCAAGCGGCGTCCGCCCGCCCGTCGGCAGGTCGCGCAATGCTCTTTCCGCCAGCTCCACGCTGCGCGTCATCGGCAGCAGCGTCTCCGCACGCTCCCGCCGAAAGGCAATCAGACCCACACAGTCACGCTTCTGGTATGCCTCCCGCAGAAGGGCAAGGATGGCCCCCTTCACCGTCCGCATGCGTTCGCGTGCACCCATCGACCCGCTCGCATCGACGAGGAACAGAATGTGCGCCGCCGACCGCTTCGCACGCACCCAGACGCGCACATCCTCGGGACGGATCACAACCGCCTGCCCCCTTTTTCGTATGCGCTGATGCGGAGCTGCCGCACGCAGCGTAGCGGAGAGCGCAAGGTCAAGGCGCGCACCGCGCCGCGGAAGATCCGTACGCAGACCACGCCCGTCCGCCGTATGAATCTGAATGATGTCACGCCTGCCGCTCTTCCCGCCCTGCGCTCGCATCGTCATGGAGAGAAGTGAGAGCCGTGCCATAACATTTTCGAGCGGAGCGGCAACGCGATCCTCATCCTCCGCACACGGCTCCTCCTCCGATGGAGGCGGGTCATCTGCTCCGTCCTGTGGTTCGTTCTCCTGCGTATGCTCCTGAGGAGGCTGTGCATCTCCATCGTTCTGCGGGGGAGGTGGTTCCTGCAGCTCATTGGGAAGATCATCCCTCTCCTGCTGCGGCACATTCCCCTCACGCGGAGGCGGCGGCTGCTGCTGCTCCTCCTCCTGCGGACGGCTCATCCGATGCACGAGCACGAATACCGCAGCCTCCTCCACATCTGCGGGCATGACGAACGATCTGCCCGCAAGTGCCGCAATCGCGCGTGCCGCCTCGATGAGATAGAGCTCCGCACGGTTGCCGACACAATGCGCACGCGCAGCACAGGCAGCGGCAAAGTGCAGAATAGCGGACGGTGTCTCCACACGCGGCAGCAAGTCACGTGCGTGGCAGACCATCGCTCCGAATGCCTCCTCCTGTGTACGGTACATCGCACAAAACGCTGACGGATCACGCTCGTATGCGATCGCACGCGCGACAATTGCGCGCCGCTGCGCCGTGTCCCCCTCCTCCTCCATCGTCACAAACATACCGAAAGAATCCAGCAGAGCCGTGCGGAGCGTGCCCTCTGCGGGATCCATTGTGCCGACAGGCGTATAGGAAACCTCCTCGGTGAACGACAGCCCATCCCGCTCAAGGCGAAAGAAGCCGTCTCCCGCGCATTTCAGCACAGCGGTCAGAATGTCCTCCCGCAGGAGATTGACCTCGTCCATATAGAGAATGGTATCGTGCGCACGATGCAGCAGCCCGTGCCGCAGCTGCCGCTCCCCTTGTTGGAGTGCCGTCTCCATATCAATTGTGCCGAAGATCATGTCCTCCGAGGCTCCAAGCGGCAGCTCCATAATTTGTCCCGTCGGTGTAAAGGGTGTTGCTGCACGAACGAGAACAGACTTTGCCGTACCGCGTGTGCCGGAGATCAAAAGTCCGCCTGCACGTGGATTGACAAGTGCAATCGAAAGCGCGCGCCGTGCATGCTCCTGTCCGACAATGGCCGTCAACGGATAACGCGGGATATTCAAAATCTTTCCTCCGAAAAGCTATTCTCCCAAGATCGCATCCACCGCAGTCCAGTCGACCGCGCCCTCCTCGAACGGGCGGCGGCGCATGCGGTGTGCGAGGACGAGGCGGCTGACGCGCTGCAGATCCTCCACCGTAACCGCACTGCGCCCTGAAAGTGCCGCATGTGCAATGCCCGCCTTGATGAGCGTGATGTCGGCACGGTGCCCGTCGACCCCGAGCGTCAGTGAGATCTGCGCCGCGTAGTCAAGGACAGCATCCGGCACCGTCACACTGGGAACACGTGCACGCGCCTCAAGAATCTGCGTGCGCAGGTGCTTCTGCTCTGCCGCATACATTTCCGCAAAGGCATCGGGATCACGTTCGTAGGCGATGCGGCGGCGGATGACCTCAACGCGCGTCTCTGCCTCGCGTTCCCCCGCAACGGTCACGGAGAGCGCAAAGCGATCGAGAAGCTGCGGACGGATGTCCCCCTCCTCCGGATTCATCGTCCCGATGAGGACAAAACGCGCCGGATGCGCATAAGAGATCCCCTCGCGCTCCACGGTATTAACCCCCATCGCCGCAGAGTCGAGAAGAATATCGACGATATGATCCTCGAGCAGATTGATCTCATCCACATAGAGGATGTTGCGATTCGCCGCTGCCAAGATGCCCGGCTCGAACTCCTTGCGCCCGTGTCGGATCGCCGCCTCCATGTCGAGCGTTCCGACCACACGATCCTCCGTCGCACTGACGGGCAGCTCCACCACGCGCATCGGGACATCCTCCGCAGGAAGCTCCCCCTCTGCTCGTCTCTCTTGGCACGCATCACAGTAGAGTTCGGGGGACGCAGGATCACAGTGGCAGGCACAACCGCGCACCGCATGCAGATCCGGCAAAAGTGCGGCAGCCGCTCGGACGGCGGTAGACTTCGCCGTCCCCTTCTCCCCCTTGATGAGGACCCCTCCGAGTGACGGCATCACAATACTGAGGAGAAGCGCCGTCTTCATCTCCTCCTGCCCAACAATAGCAGCAAAGGGGTATGTTACCCGCTTTTTCATTCCTATTTCCTTTCTGGAAAAGAAGCACTGACTGACAGTACATATACCACGTCCAACCAGTGCTTCCTCAATCCTATCCTCGGTTAGAAACTCTGCTCGACACCGATCATGAAGTTGCGTCCGGGCGCTGTCCACCACTGTTCGGGACCGCCAAATTTTACATTCGAGTGCTCCGCATAGAACTGGTTGAAGATATTATTCGCCTGCAGATAGATCTTCGTTGCATCGGCAATCTGGTAGTTCATCGCAAGATCGACGACCCAATAATTATCGGTTGGGAATGCGCCGCTCACAGGTCCTGGTCGCCCAACCATTCCACGCGCAAGGAGGGACGAGTCAAAATCACGGTTGCGGTAATCAACTCCAATATTCCACTGGTCACTGGGCAGATAACCATCGACATTCGCACCTCTCTGTTCCGTCTTTCCGACATGTGTCTGCGTGTATCCAATACGGGTGCGCCAATGGGAATCAACGCGCTTGGCCAGCTGCAGCGACCAGCCGTGTGCGTCCTCATCGCCGACGTTGATATTTTGATATGTCATAGGATGGTAGCCGATCCGATTCTTTGAATGACGCTTGAAATAACTCGCCGTGAGGCTGAGCCCCCTGCCAAAGTCACGCGCTATACCAATCTCCCTCGTATTGCCGGACTCCGGTTTAAGATTTGTATTCCCATAGATCGGTGCATAGAGCTGATTCGGTGTCGGTGTGATAAAATACTCGCTATAGGAAACATAGGCATGCGTCACCGGATCAATATCGTAGCCAAGGCTGACGCTCGGGCTGTTGTGGCTTCCGAAAGCAGAGTTGCTGTCATGGCGGATGCCTGCCGTGAGTTTCAGCGTCGGAAGGATATTCCACTGATCCTGCAAATAGAAGGAGCGGTTGATGAGCGTACGATCATCAATACTCACAATGCTGCCGTTCTTGATCGTCGTATCATCCTTTGTGAATTCAAAGCCCGCTGTCAATAGATGATCGCCGAGCTTCTTGTCGAATTGGTCGCTGAACCTCCATGTCTGAATATCGTACTCATCAAACGACTGCGCCGGCAAAAGTGTCCACCAATCAATGTAGTGACTGGTAAGATCATACGCATACTTACTGCGCGAAACACTCATCTGATTCTTGGTTGTGTCATCGATTTGCACGTTCCAGATCAAATCACCATCCAAATAATCATAGTTTCCACGATTGACATTGAGCCCCTGCCGCTTTTCATAGAGTGCCTGATAGCGATCCGAGTCCTTATACGAACGCAGATTAAACGCAAGATAGGAGGCCTTGCTCAGCTGCTTGCCAAGATGCAGGCCGACGGAGTTTGCATCAAGCTTCGACGGCGTTGTATCGCCGTGCGCATCCTTGAAGTCTCCGCTCTTATCCTTCTGGTATTTGATGCGCCAATCCCATCCGTCCGCACCGCCAGCATTCGCGATGCTGTACTGCTGACGGCTGTAGCTGCCGTAGCCGATGCCGATCGTCGTCTTCATCCCCTGTGCCTTCTTCGTGATGATGTTGATGACGCCGCCCTTGGCATCCGAGCCGTAGAGGGTCGATGCCGACCCATGCAGCACCTCGATACGGTCAATCCCCGCGAGATCCTTCATCGCAGATGCCAAGGAGGCAGAAAAGCCCCCCGCATAGTTCTGCCGCACACCGTCAATCAGAAGAACCACATCCTCTGACCCGTTGATATAAAATTTACTGCTGTTATTATATCCCGCCGGCGCATACTGATTGACGGTAACACCCGGTACATCGCGCAGTGCCTGTGTGAGATCCGTATAATGTCGCCGCTCGATGTCCTTGCCCGTAATCACCGTTACATTCGCGTCCGTCTTCAGCTCCTTATTGGGTGTGCGCGTTGCCGTAACGACGGTTTCGTTCAGCATATGCTCACTTGCAGCCGAATCCGCATCTGCGGCAAAGGTGTGCCCCCCTCCCGTGGATGCAACTCCAAAAGCAAGTGCTGCTGTCACATTCATGACAATCTTTTTTGAAATGTAGTTTGTCATTTTATTTTTCCTCCTAAAATCCGGATACAACAACATCTACTCATCAACTGCCGAGATGTGAACATCATCCGACAGAAAAAATTCCCGTAGGCAAATGTGCTCCATTGATCGGTGCTTCCTCAAACACTTGCCGCCTTTATCGCCGCGCGCTTCAATGCACATTCGGCATTGGACAGGGCAGAATGTTCCTGCCCCGCCCAACGTGCATAGCACGCGCCGCCGCATCCTGCGAAGTCTGCACACGCCCTGCAAAACGCCATGGCATCCTGCATCTCATGTGCCACCTCCGCCTGCCGCCGAACGTCGATTCCGTGCTCCACATCGCCGAGCAGAAAGCGTGCATCGCCGACAAAAGAGGAGCACGCAAAGATGCGCCCCGCAGCGTCAATGTGCACTCCTGCCCCGCTCATCGCATGACAGTGTGAGAATCCATCGCCCGTGCGCTGCGAAAGACACGCCGCCTGCTCCTCCTGCGCAATCGCGATGCGGTATCCGTGCAGCCGTCCAAGGTGTTCGTTTCGCGCAAAGACCTCTGCCATCGCCTGTGTTATCTCCTCCTCGCGTGCGGAGTGGACAGCAGTGCCGCGTCCCTGCGTGCGCAGAAGATCAAAGCCGATACGGCGCACATTGCCGAGGTAGTATGCCATCTCGATGATGCCTGAGAGCCTCCCGACATTCTCCTCCGTGACAACACAGGTCAGACCAACCGCGATGCCACGCCGGCCGAGGCACTGAATCCCCGCGATCACATCCATCGACGAGCCGCATCCATCAGGGTAGCAGCGGTGCACATCGTGAACATCGGGTCTGCCGTCGAGGCTGATGCCGATGCCAATGCCCGCATGGTGCAGGAAGTCTGCCGTCTCCTCGGTCAGCAGCGTCCCATTGGTCTGCAGATCCATGCGTGCCCGTATCCGATTGGTGCGGACGTAGTCCGCAATCCGACGCAGCAGAGGAAGCGCCAACAGCGGCTCTCCACCCGAGAACTGAAGGATAAAGGGAGCTCCCCCCGCCGCTGCGAGATCGATCGCGCACCGCGCCGTCTCCCACGTCATCATGCTCCGATCCTGCCCGGATGCATAGCAGTAGCGGCACGCGAGATTGCAGTCACCCGTGAGGCTCAATACCATCATCTGCAGCGGCATCATTCTCGTTTGCTCACTTCTCATCTGCAAAGCGCTCGGGATAGACCACGCGCGCCAGTTCATAGACACACTCGATCGCGTTCTGCCCCGCGCTGTAACGATAGGTATCGGGCACGGTGTAGAGATGATTCTCCCGTACCGCCTTCACATGCATGAAGATGGGATCTTTGCGGAGCTTCTCTCGAAACTCCTCGGTCTTTTCCCCCTCAGCACTCCACGTCGGCAGGAGGAACACATCGGGGTCGAGTGCGACGATCTGCTCCATAGAGACGGGCGTATCCGCTGTCAGTCCAACCATTGCAGCGCCGTTGCGGAGAGATGCGTGACGGCACACATCGTCAAAAAGGCCGTCCTTCTGCCCGAACACGCCGCTGAATGCGAATGCCACGATAATCGGACGCTTCTCCTCGGGGATGTCCCCGACACGGCGCTCGACATCAGCGAGACGTGCACGCTTTTCGGCGATGAGCACCGCAGCGTTCCCCTCCTGCCCAATGAGCTTTCCGATGGTATCAATCCGCGCGAACACACCCTCGACACGCTTCGGCGTACGCGAGGCGAAAACAGTCAGTCCAAGATCGCGCAGGCTCTCCACCTCCGCCTTTGATACGCCGTCCGTTGTGAGGACGAGGTCGGGATGCAGTGCGAGTACACGCTCGGGGCTCTTGTCCTTGAGTTTGACCGAGACCGCCTTTGCCTCCTCGGTCATGGCGGATAGTCCGGGGTCATCCGAATACGAGGTAAGCGCGGCAATCTGCTCGGTCGGCGCAATCGCAAGAAGGATCTCGTCCGTGGCAAGCCCGAGCGAGACAACGCGCTGCGGCTTCTCATGCAGGATGACCTCCATGCCCATATCGTCCGTCCCGCGATAAAACACAGATGGCGCTGTCGCATTCTCCTGTTCCTCCACACCACAACCGCCGATGACGGCGGCTGTGATGAGGAGGAAGGAGAACGCACAGAGCTGTATCAGCTTAGAACGCATGCGTATAGGTCAGGCGGAAGTTGCGCCCGAGGTCGAGGTTACCGTAACGGTTGGAGTAGTTCTCACGGTTCAGCAGATTGTAGATGCCGAGTGAGACCACATCGTCTTTGCCCGCCGTGTAGATCACGTTCATATTGAGCTGGATCTTGTCGGGCACATCCTGTGCTGCTCCAAATCGCTGTGCGGTATATTCACGGTCACCGAGATATTTCAGGTTGAGATTGCCCTGCCACTTTGCCATCTGATAGTTAAGACGGACAAGACCTTCGAGGCGACCGGCATCCTGCACCCATTTTTTCGCTCGTGTTGACGGATCCTGTACTTCGGGGTTGGATACAGCGCCGCCAAGCGTCAGGCTCCACACATCATTGAAACGCTTCGCATATTCAAGCTCAACGCCCGTGTTGCGGAACTGTCCCGTATTGACCGCATAATGCGTATCTGTCCCTGCATCGTACCGCCAGCCGATTTTATTCTTCATATCCATATGATAGACGGCGGCTTTCCATGTGTCATTTCCGCGGCGGATTTTAACGCCTGTCTCATACGTCCAACCGCTCTCGGGTTTCAGTCCGTTCGGATTGAAATTGGTATAGCGGAAGCTGTCATCCACAGTCGGCATCTGGAACGCCTTGCCGATGTTGATGTACCATGCTGTATTGCGATCAAATTTATATTCTGTCTGGAACTGCGGCACAACGACCCGCTGATCCTCCTCCGGGTCATTGATGAACTCACCGCGCAAACCAAGCGTAACGTTGAATTTCGGCGTAAACTGCTTGCTGTAAGACGCATAGAGAGAATTCGCCGTACGAGACGCCGAGCGTTTTTTCTCAGGCAGATCAATGGCCTCGCGCTTGTAGGAATACCCGAGCACCATGGAGTCTTTTCCAAACGTCCAATTCTTCTGTACATCGAGGATCTGACCGTCCATCGTTGCATTACTGTCCTGTGGCCTGTGCGTGAGATTGTTGTATCCATCCACCTTGCGATAGTTATAGCCGAGAACGGCACGAATGCCGTTGTCCTTGCCCTGATAAACGAGACTCGCCGTATGACGGAAGTCATCATAGCGATAATTATACCGCGTCCCCGTCGGAACAAGACGATTTCCGGTTTTACGGTATTGCGTCCCGCCGCGCGTTATATCTCCCTCCATATAGTTGTAGTTCAAAGAGAGTTCATCCGTCAGCTGTGCGATGATGCCCACGCGGCTCTTCTTTCCCTTGCCGACCCACCAATCGACATATGAAATCTTATTGATGCCAAATCCGTTGGAGTGCGGAAGATCCTTCGACCACTCACGGCTCACATCAACAATGACACGATCCCCTACATAAGTCGCCTCGCTCTTTTTGAAATAATTTCCGACCGTCTGGCTGAGCTTAAACTCGGATTCCTGTGCTGTCGGTTTTTTCAATATGATATTGACAACGCCACCCATCGCCTCAGCACCGTAAAGCGTTGACGCCGCGCCCTTAACAATCTCAATGCGCTCGACCATATTCGCCGGAATGTTTTCCGTGCTCGGATAGTTCTTGAGGTTCATGGGCACACCATTCACCATGACGAGCGTGCCGCGATCATAGCCGCGCAGTGTGATACGTCCTGCCGCAAAACCAAAATCCTGCCCCGCCTCACCGTACGACGTGCTTGTCGAGCCGACCTGCTGGTCGATGGCCTCGAAGACGTTGCGGTAGCCCGCCTTCTCAATCTCCTTTGCCGTAATGATCGTCGTTGTCGCGGGTGTATCAAGGTCGCGCTTCTCACGTCGCTGTGCGGTCACCACAGTATCGGTCAGTGCATGCGTCTCCGTCTGCTCCGCTGCATACGCCGTTCCCACAAAACTTGCACCGGCAAATGCGGCAAGTACCGCCAGTGTCCACTTCTTCTCTTTCGTCATAACCCTTTTTCACCTTTCTTTTTCGTGCTCTCCATGCACCATGTTCATATTTTAGAAAACCTCAAAGCATACGGGTAAGTAAAAAGCCCCTCCTGCCAAAGCAGAAGAGGGCTTAATTTACACACAACAGAAGAGTCTGAATCCCCATCCCCATCACTCGCAGGTCAAACGGCGATTGTTAATCAGGCAGTTCTCCTGGCTCCAGTTCATCACATACCTGCGCCTTCCCAGGGATATCCCCAGTGACATTCTCGGAAGTACCGTCGGCATTTCCATGCAGGCTGCTCACTGTTACAGTGGCGGGACCGCTCCGGCTTATCAAAATTCATTTACCGGATTTCCTATTAAGTATGCAGGGGATTCCAAAGCATCCCCACAACACCTGATTCAATACTATAAAGTTTTCATAATACGCTCGGATAAAGATACCATTGGATGAAGTACTTGTCAATACGCTGAAGAGATATTTTACGAATTATCTCAACATCCTTGATTTTTACATAATATCAACACTATCTTTATTTCTCCAACAGATAAAGATAGTCGCCATAACCCTCTGCCTCCATATCCTCCTTGGGAATGAAGCGCAGGGAGGCGCTGTTGATGCAGTAGCGCAGGCCGCCCGTCGCAGCAGGACCGTCATTGAATACATGCCCGAGATGTGCACCGCTGTTCGCTGCCGTAACCTCGGTACGCACCATGCCATGCGATCGATCCTCGTGCTCGGCGATGAGTGCGCTGTCAATCGGGCGCGAGAACGCCGGCCAACCGCACCCCGAATCATATTTGTCCGTCGAGATAAAGAGCGGCTCGCCCGTCGTGATGTCACAGTAGATGCCTGCGCGGAATTCGTGGTCATACTCGTTGAAAAACGGCCGCTCGGTTGCCTTTTCCTGCGTGACAGCATACTGGAGATCCGTCAGCCGTTCCTTGAGCTCGGCATCCGATGGTTTGTCATAGGTGCGCGATGTATTCGTCACCTCCGCTCGCTCTGCTGCATCATACTTCTCACGCATGCGCGCAATGAGTGCGGGCGCGATATGACAATAGCCGTTTGGATTCTTCTCGAGATATTTCTGATGATCCTCTTCCGCGCGATAGAAGTTCACAAGCGGCCCCATCTCAACGGCGACGGTCTTTCCGATCCGCTGCTGCAGAGCATCAAGCGAGGCACGGATCACAGCCGCGTCGGGGGGCTCACTGCCGTCCGCACGCGGCACATAGTAGATGCCCGAGCGATACTGTCGGCCCACATCATTGCCCTGTCGATCTACTGCCGTCGGATCGATGGAATCGTAAAATGTCGTGAGAATCTCGTCGAGAGAGACGATCCGCGGATCATAGATGACATGAACCGTCTCTGCATGGCCGCTCCCACTGCAGACCTCACGATAGGAAGGATGCGCGGTCTTGCCGTTTGCATAGCCGCTCTCTGCGGAGATGACACCGTGGATGAGGTTCACATAGAGCTCCGTCCCCCAGAAGCAGCCGCCTGCAAGATAGATTTCCCTCTGTCCGTGCACGGGTACGTTCTCCTGCACGACCTCATGCGGCATCTCTGCCGAGGTCGCAGCGGGCGTACCGCACCCGCCGAGACAGGCGAGCAGTCCGAGTGCGCAGATATTGCGCAGGAATGTGATTTTCATTGTATTTCTCCTTTCTGTCATGCTTCGATTTCGTTTGCCGAGGGCAGCTGCCACGCGATTGGCTCCTCCCCCGCCGCTGTAAGGAAGTCGTTGACACGCGAGAAGGGACGGCTCCCGAAGAAGCCGCGGTGTGCCGAGAGCGGGCTTGGGTGCGGCGACTCGACGATGAGATGGCGCGGATTCGTGATGAGACTGCGCTTCTTCCGTGCGGGGCTGCCCCAGAGGATAAAGGCAAGCGGACGCTCGCGTGCGCCGAGCAGTCGGATGATGTGATCGGTGAACCGCTCCCAGCCGTGTCCCTGATGAGACGCTGCCGCATGAGCACGAACGGTTAGTACGGTGTTGAGGAGCAGCACGCCCTGCCTTGCCCAAGGAATGAGGCAGCCATGCGCGGGCGGCGCGATCCCGAGATCATCCTGCAGCTCCTTGTAGATGTTCAGCAGCGATGGCGGCGGGTCGATGCCGACCTGCACGGAGAACGAAAGGCCGTGGGCCTGTCCGTCGCCGTGGTACGGATCCTGCCCGAGGATAACGACCTTCGTATCCGCAAAGCTCGTATAGTGCAGCGCGTTGAAGATCGCAAACATATCGGGATAGATGCGCTTCGTGCGATACTCCTCGATGAGAAACTGCCGCAGTTCCCGATAATACGGCTGTGCCATCTCATCCGCAAGCAGTTCCTGCCAATCGTTCTTGAAAATTTCCTTTGCCATACTAAACTCTCTCGTAAATTTCAAAGATACAGTCTTCGCCGTGCCGACGTTCCGTCCGTACAAAACCGTCGAGCTGCGGCAGAAACACATCCGCCGCATATGTGCCCGCGAGGCGCGTCACGTAGGCACGCCGCGTGTATGGCAGGAGCAGACGGTAACACGCCGCACCACCAATGGCAAAAATTGGTCGCGGATCATTCTGCGTCAGTACACCGAGCAGTGCCCACAGTTCGACAAGATCGTGTACGACATGAAAGCCCTCGACGTGCTCCAATGTCCGCGAAAGCACGATGTTCTCGCGCCCTGCAAGCGGACGGCAGTCGGGCAGGCTCTCCATTGTGCACCGTCCCATGACGACAATGCCGCCCATCGTCGTGCGGCGAAAATGCGTCATATCCTCGGCGCAGTACGTGAGCAGCTGCCCATTTCGCCCAATGCCGCCCGCTTCATCACAGGCGGCAATAAGTTCGAGCGGATACGGTGAGGAGAGTTCGGGGGCACGCACAATACCCGCCCGATCTGCTTCATCGCACCACACGGTGATGGATTTCCCCTGCACAACAAGATCGGGCGCGATCTCCGCAAGCGGCACAAGCACAAACGCGCGCTCTGTGAGATAGGGATGCGGCAGGGTAAGCGCTTCGCCCTCGCATGATACCCCCTCGATATGCAGAATGTCGAGGTCAATCGTCCGTGCTCCCCAGTGCTCATGCCGCACACGCCCGAGATCGTGTTCGATGCGCTGAAGTGCGGCAAGCAGATCCTGCGGCGCACCGTCAAATGAAATGTGCGCCGCCGCGTTGAGGAACGTGGGCTGATCTGTCTTTCCCCACGGCGGTGTTTCGTAGAAATGCGATACCTGTTCCACGCGCAGCGACGGGAGCTCCGCCATCCGCCGCAGAGCCGCACGCATCGTCTCCCCGCGTGCGCCGAGATTTGCCCCGAGCCCGATGTATGCCGTCAGCATCCAGTATTTTTCCTGCGGCGCAGGATCGTCACGCCGACATCCGAGAACATGCCGTCGATGGGTGCAGCGGGTTTATGCACCGTTACGCGCACCCATCGGAGCGAAACGAAGTCCCGCAGGAGATCGTCCGCAATCCCCTCCGCAAGTGCCTCGATCAGCTGTTTCGGTGCCCCATCCATAATGGAAGATACCGTATGGTAAACCTTGGCATAGTTCACCGTATTGCCAAGGGCATCGCTCTCCCCCGCCGCACGCAGAGAAAGCCCGAGTTCCACATCTACCTCGAAGGGCTGCGGAATCTCCCGTTCGTGCGGAAGGACCCCGTGACACGCCATAAAACGCATCCCGCGCAAAAAAATTCGATCCATATTATGACCTCAGTATCGCGTCCGTCATACGGCACATCCGCGCAATCGGCTTCACATCATGCACGCGCACAATCGACGCACCGCGCTCAATGCCCATGACACAAGCCGCACCCGTTGCCTCCATGCGCTCCTCCACGGGAAGCTCCAACGCTGCTCCGATGAAGCTCTTGCGGCTTGCCCCGAGAAGTACGGGATAGTCCACGCCATCATACGAGATGAGTTCATCCATACGCCTGAGAACGTGCATATTTTGCTCTGCCGTCTTGCCGAAGCCGATGCCGGGGTCGAGGATGATCTTGTCCCGCGAAAGCCCCGCCGCATCCGCAGCTGCAAAGGAGCGTGCAAAGAACGCACGCATTTCTCCTATAATATCCCCCTCATAGGCTGTCCCGTGCTGATTGTGCATGACAATAACGGGCGCATCCGCGTCTGCGGCGACGCGTACCATCGCTCCCGGCTCCTCCACATACTGCAGTCCCCAGATGTCGTTCAGCATATGCGCACCTGCCCGCAGTGCCGCACGGGCCGTCTCCGCCTTGAACGTATCCACAGAGACGGGCACGGGACACTCCGCCAGTACGATTTCGAGAAACGGCAGCAGCCGCTCTGTCTCCTCCGCCGCGCTCATTGGAACGAATCCGGGACGGCTCGACTCCGCGCCAATGTCGATGATGTCTGCGCCATCCCGCACCATCTCCTCCATATGGCGTAGCGCCATATCCCGTGTATTCCATTTGCCGCCATCCGAAAACGAATCCGGCGTCACGTTCAGAATCCCCATGACGAGCGTCCGCCCGCCAATCGTCAGCTCTTTGCCGTCACGGAAGCGATATATTCTCTTCGCCATTGTTCCTCTCTCCAAGCATCTGCCACGCCTGTAATTCCATCGTTTTGTCCTCGCGAAAGATGCCCCGACACACCGAAGTCGTCGTTCTCGTTCCGTGTGCACGCGCTCCGCGCATCGTCATGCAGAGCTGCCGCGCATCGAGAACAACAAGTACCCCATCCGCCCCGATCCCCTGCTCGATCTCCCGCGCAATATCTTCCGTCAGCCGCTCCTGCAGCTGGGGGCGTTGTGCCATGCGGGCAACGAGCCGCGCGAAAACACCAAAGCCCGCCACGCGTCCTGCGTGCGGGCGATAGACAATATGTGCCGTTCCAAAGAACGGGAGCAGATGGTGTTCACAGACGGAGTAAAAGGGAATCGCACGTACGGCAATGAGACCGTCTGTATTCTCCGTCAGCACATCTGCCCAGAGCTCGCTGGTGTCCGCACGAAGCCCCGCGAACAGCTCCCCATAGAGATGCGCCACACGCGCGGGTGTTTCCTCCATCCCACGCGCCATGAGATCAACGCCGAGCGCCGTGAGAAATTCACGCATGGCGCGCTCCGCGCGTGAGAGATCAACCTCCGTGCACCCTTCCTCCATCTTCGTCACCTCACTCCATTCTCTTTGCCCACGCAGCGATCTCCGCAATCTCACGCGGTGTTGTCCGGCAGCAGCCGCCGATGAGGCGTGCCCCCGCGCTGCGCCATCTTTGTGCCATGGTACCGAAATCCTCCGCCATACCATGCCACGATTTATCTGCGGCATCATACGTCTCACCGGAGTTCGGATAGACGACGATGGGCTTATCTGTTTCCTTCCGTATCGCACCGATCAATGCTTCTGCGTGCTGTGGTGCCGTGCAGTTCAACCCGATTGCTGCCGCCTCCGGCACAGTATCCAAGCAGCGTGCGCACTCCGCAATCGGCGTGCCGTCGCTGATGTGTGCTCCATCACGGCAGGAGAACGAGAACCATGCGGGAATCCGTATCTCTCTTTCGCGCAGCGCACGCACAATGGCACATGCCTCCATAAGACACGGCAGCGTCTCGCAGGCAAGCAGATCGGGCTGTGCCGATGCAAGGACGGCGAGCCGTCCCGCATGAAACGCCGTCAGCGCACCCTCATCCACGCCATAATCTCCGCGATACTCCGAGCCGTCGGCAAGATATGCCCCGTAGGGACCGACCGACGCTGCAACAAGAGGCTTGTTCTCGTCTGTCCCGCATGCCGCAAGATATAGATCACGCGCCTCCTGCGCCAGCTGCACAGATTTTTGAATCAGCGCATCCGCCTCCTCTGCGGAGAAGCCGCGCCGCATAAAGCCCTCGACCGTCGCCTGATAGCTTGCGCTCGTTACAATATCCGCACCCGCGCGCAGATAGTCCAGATGGACATCTCTCACGAGATCGGGACGCTCAAAGAGCGCCTTTGCCGACCACAGCGCATCGTTCACAGAAAAATCGCGCGCCTCGAGCTCTGTCGCAAACGCGCCGTCCAAGACGATCACATTCTGCCGCGCAAGGCGCTCCTCAATCTGATTCATACCTCATCACCGACACGCACCGCAAGGGGAAACACTCCCCACCGTGAAGGTCAGCCCCGCACAAAAGAAGGACCTTCGATGACTTCATTTCAACAATCCGTGCGCACGCAGTGCCGCGTCGAGCTGCGCCGCATGTGCGGGCTCCATCTCCGAGAGCGGCATACGCAGTGGGCCTGTCTGATAACCGAGGCAGCGCATCGCTGTCTTGACGGGGATCGGATTGACTTCGCAGAAGAGCGCGTCGATGAGATCGGCGTATGCAATCTGGAGACGTGCCGCCTCGGCGACATTGCCGTCGAAGTAGTTCTGGCAGATGTCATGCGCTGCCTGCGGCGCAACATTCGAGAGCACGGAGATCACACCGAGACCGCCCAGCGAGAGGATGGGCACAATCTGATCGTCGTTGCCCGAATAGACCGCGAGCTCGTCGCCAACCGCTGCACGCAGGCGCAGGATCGCAGAGAGATCGCCGCTCGCCTCCTTGACCGCGACGATACGCGGATGCTTTGCGAGTGCGGCGTACGTCTCCGTCTTGATGTTCACGCCCGTCCGCGAGGGCACATTGTAGAGAATCGCGGGGATGCTCACACTGTCCGCGATCTTCGTATAGTGTGCAATGAGCCCGTTCTGCGTACACTTATTGTAGTACGGGGTCACGAGGAGCAGCGCATCCGCCCCGACCTTCTCCGCATACTGCGAGAGCTCGACCGCATAGGCAGTTTCGTTCGAGCCGGTTCCCGCCACGACGGGGATACGCCCCTTAACCTGCTCCACAGCAAAGCGGATGGCGTCGCGGTGTTCCGCATCCGTCATCGTCGCAGACTCACCTGTCGTGCCCGTAATGATGATGGCATCCGTACCGCCCGCAATCTGATCCTCAATAATGCGTCCAAGTTCGGGATAATTTACGCCTGTTTCCGTGAACGGCGTAATGACAGCAACGCCGGCACCACGGAAAATTGTCTTTTTCATGGCAGTTCCCCCTTCAAGTTCATCTGCCGCTATTATCCCACGCGCGGCATGAAAAGTCAAAATTTTTATCGAATGGGTGAAGCATCTCGCGCTATCCCCCAAAGCGAACCCTAGTGGAGCAAGTGAGTAAAGTGTGCGTTTCGCCCCCGACGGATTTCTTTCGTTCAAGCGAAGCGCGTTTAAGAAGTCCGTCGGTATTTAGGCGAATAAGCACACGATCACTTGCATAACTAAGCGTTCGCGTGGGGGATACGCCACAAGACATCTTCACGTCCGCAGCGCGGGACGAATCTCCCCAAAGAGTGTCTCGTTTGCGCGAATCTTCTCCTCGCCGCCGAGCACGCAGCGCACATTTTCACGCATTGCGGCCTCAATCATCGGCGCGAGTGCGCGCACATCTTCCTGACGTGCCGTGAGAATCTCCGCGCGTGCTTTCTGGCGGTCCTCCCATGTAATGCCGCGCAGGTGGAACGTCGCCGCAATATCGCCCTTCATCTGCGACGTGAGCGGCGCATCCACGCTGCTCATCGTGCCGATGATGAACTTGTCCATCTCGCGGTCGGACACATCAAACGAGCGCACATAGTCCGCCGTCTCATCGAGCACCGCGAACGTCTCCGCGAGGTTCGGATCGCGGTAGGAGGAAAAGATCATAAAGCCGTTGCGGTTGAACTGCGTCATCGCACCGTACGCTCCCCCCTGCACACGGATGCGCGTCCAGAAATAGTCATAGCGCAGCAGCGTCTCAAGCACGCGCAGAACGCCCGTGTATTCGTACCCCAGCTTGATAAAGTTTGCGCCCTTCGCCACGTACTGCACGCGGCTCTGCGTCATCAGTCCCGCGTTTTTCGGTGCAATCTCCCATGTGTACGACGCTGCGGGGAAGGTCTTGGATGAGAGCTTCTGCCGGAACGCTGCAAGCTGCGCCGCGACTTCATCATAGTGCGCAGCGGGTGTGGTAACGCTCACCATCAGATCGTTTGCATTGAAAATCTGCGGCAGGATACGCGCGAATGCCGCCTGCATCTCCGCATGACGCACCGTGAAATCATTCTTGAACCTGCGCAGGAAGTCGTGGAACGGCAGCCCACCGACCTCGGCATAGCAGCCCGAGGGCATGAGATCGGCGGCGATGCGCGATGCGACAACCTGATTTGCCGCGCGTTGGAGCGAGAGCTCCATGCCCGTCTTTTCCTCGTCGATCAGCTCGCGCACGCGCTTTGCGCCCGAGAAATCGCTCTCCGTCATAATCTCCGCGAGAAGGTCAAAGAGCCGTGGCAGATTCTCACGCAGCACCTTCGCACGCAGCTTAAAGCGCGGCAGGAGCGAGTCCGGCTCACCCGCACGCGTATACGCGACGATGTCCGCGCCGAAGCCGCCCGTGTAGAGGCTGCGCAGCATCGCGAGCTCCGCATAGCTGTGCCGCGCGGTATCGACTGCGCCGAACATCTCGGCGAGGAGGTACGCATACGGCAAATCCGCCTGTGCGACCGTTGCCATTGGGAAGTAAAAATTCAGATAGACAATGCCGTTCGTCTCAAGATCGGAGTACAGAACCTGCATCCCCGTGCAGTCACGAATCGCAAGCGGCAGACGCTCCGCGTCCGCACGGATGTCGGAGCGTGCGAGAATCGGAATCGACGCGAGTGCCTCCTCCGAGTCCGCCTCCTCCTGTGCCGCCTTGAGTGCCGCACAGGAATCCAACACCTGCGTGATCTCGGCGGTGCTCATCGCCGCCTTTTTCTCCGCGAGAATTGCCGCCTGTGCCGCCTCACGCTCCTGCCCGAGCGTCCGGCTTGGCGCGAGCGTCACGAGAGCTTCATGCGGATTCTCAAGGAAGGATGTGCGAATCACCTGCTCAAAGTAACCCTTTTCCAGACCATCCTTCAGCTCTGCGAGCACATCCTCATAGCGCAGGTAGTCGGCGGGCGCACCGTCGTAGAGCCACGTCTTCATCATGCGGATGCCGTAGATTAGCCCCTTCGGCGAGGAGCCAAAGTCCGACTCGCGCAGACGGAACTCAAGCGTATTAAGCGATGCCTGTACAAGTGTGTGATCGAGCCCGCCGTCCGCGAGTTTTTGCAGCGTGTCCTTGACGATCCGCACAAATTCATCGGCGCGTGCCGTCTCCGACTTGCTCACGATGATGCTAAAGAGCGGCTGCAGGATGTCGCTCTCATAGTTCGAGTCCACGTCACGCCCAAGCCCCGCGTCGATCAGTGCCTGACGCAGCGGTGCGCCCTGCATCCTGAGAAGCGCATGGTCGAGGATCTGCAGTGCCATCACGCGCTTGCGGTCGGACGTGTCGCCGATGACCCAGTTCAGCGAGAGGAAACTATTTTCCTCCAGCGGTTCCTCCGTCCCAATGGGATAGAAATGCGCCTTTTCGACGCGCCCCGCGAACGCCTGTTGACGGTCGATGCGCGAGGGCACGGGAATCCGCTCGAAATGCGAGAGGTACGCACGGTCGAGGTACGCAAGTTTTTCCTCGATGTCCATATCCCCGTACAGATAGATGTAGCTGTTCGACGGATGATAGTACCGTGCGTGGAAATCGAGGAACATCTCCTGCGTGAGCGTGGGGATCGCCTCGGGATCGCCGCCCGACTCGCAGCCATACGTCGTATCGGGATAGAGTGCCGCCATGATACGGCTGCCGAGCAGATCGTCGGGCGCGGAGAGTGCGCCCTTCATCTCGTTGTAGACCACGCCGCTGTAACGCAGAGGAGCATCCGCATCGTCAAGCTCGTAGTGCCAGCCCTCCTGCATCAGCACCTGCGGATTCGTGCGCATGGATGGATAGAACACCGCATCGAGGTACACATCCATCAGGTTTTGAAAGTCGCGGTCGTTTCGGCTCGCGACGGGATACATCGTCTTGTCGGGGAACGTCATCGCGTTGAGGAACGTATTGAGCGAGCCCTTCACAAGCTCCACAAACGGCTCCTTCAGCGGATACTTGCGCGAGCCGCAGAGCACGGAGTGCTCCACGATATGCGCCACGCCCGTATCATCCACGGGCGGCGTGCGGAAACTGATCGAAAAGACCTTGTTGTCGTCTGCCGTCTCAAGGAAAAAGAGCCGTGCGCCCGTCTTCTCATGGACAAACGTGTGCCCCCGCCCGTCCGCCTCCGCAATCCCCTCCGAGCAAATCAGGCGAAAGCCGTGGATGATGTCATCTATCTTCATGTAAAATATCCTCCTTTGTCATTCCTGCCATTATAGCACAGAGAAGCATTTTCGCAAAATAAAAGGACTGCCGTCAAAGCAGCAGTCCGAACATATTTGCTCTTGTAAGTGGGGCGATGTCCCTAAGCGAACCCTAGTGAAGCAAGTGAGTAAAGCGGGCGACTCGCCCCCTGCGGATTTCTTTCGTTCAAGCGAAGCGCGTTTAAGGAATCGCTGATAAAATGAAGTCCGTCAGATTGGAGCAGATTTTTTCGTCCGAACAAGGAGGCAAACCGGACGCATAGCCAGAGCTATGTGGAGGATTTGCCGACACAGTGCGGGCAAAAAAGATGCGCTAAGATGGCGCGGCTGAATTTATCAGTGCTTCCTTAAGAAGTCCGCAGGTATTTAGGCGAACGAGCACGCGATCACTTGCGTAACTAAGCGTTCGCGAGGGACACGGCCCCGAACTATTCACACCGGTGGAAATGCTTTTGCGGGGTACATTTCGCGCGATGCCGCATCATAGCGTCCGATGCCAAGAAAAACGCCCTCGGCATACACGCGGTAGCAACCCTCGGCAAGCTCCATGCGCCGCTCCGAGGTCGAGAGCCCACTGTAGAACGCCTTGACGCGCTGCGGGTCGAGCTCATATACAGGCAGATCGAGGGCAGTGTCAGGAGCGCACAGAGCTGTTTCCCGCACCTCCGCAAGTTCCTCAAGCGTATACGAATCCGCGAGCATAAAGCCGCCGACGCGCGTGCGCAGGAGGAAGCGCATCGTCGCGGGCAGTCCGAGTACCGCACCGATGTCCGTGCAGAGCGAGCGGATGTATGTCCCCTTCGCGCAGTCCACGTCGACGAGGATACGCGCGTGCGCGGCATCCGCATGGACAAGCTCCAGTCGATCAATACGGACCGTGCGTGTAGGGATCTCCACCGCCGCTCCCTGCCGCACGAGATCATAGGCACGCTGTCCCCCGACCTTGATCGCAGAGTAGGCGGGCGGTGTCTGTTCGATCTCTCCGACAAATTTCCCAAGCACACGCCGCAGCTCCTCTTCCAAGGGGAGCGCGGGACACGGAATGCTCTCAATCACATCCCCGTATACGTCCCCCGTATCCGTTGCATAGCCGAACGCGATCTCCGCACGGTAGGACTTGTCCGCATTCTCCATATACTCCACAAGACGCGCAGCCCGTCCGAGTGCAACGGGCAGAATTCCCGCCGCAGCGGGGTCGAGCGTCCCTGCGTGTCCCACGCGTTTCTGCTTAAAAATACGCCGCACGATGTCAACAACATCGTGCGACGAAAGCCCCGTGGGCTTCAGTACATTGATAAAGCCGTCCACGTCTTAACGGTTCAGCTCCTCCCCAATCGCCGCGAGGATAGTTTTCTTCGCCTCGTCAAAGGAGCCGTGCAGCGTGCAGCCCGCCGCGCGGATGTGTCCGCCGCCGCCGAATCCCTGTGCAATGCGCGAGACATTCGTACCCTTTGAGCGCATACTGACGCGGTAGCTATTCTCCTCGAGCCACTTCATAAAGAAGACCACCTGCGTCCCCTCGATTACGCGCAGGGCATCGAGCAGTCCCTCGGTCGTCGTGACCTCCTTTGCCCGCTCCTCGTCGATAAAGACCGCCGCAACCCTGCCGTCATAGAACATCTCGAGGTTCTTGATGGCGCGCACCTGTGCCATGACTTCATCATAGGATTTCAGTTCCATCGCCACCGCGATAATATTCGGCTTCACACCGATCTCAATGAGATCTGCCGCCGCGCGCATTGTATGCGGTGTGGTGTTCGAGAAGCGGAAGAAGCCCGTATCCGTCGCCATCCCGGTGTAGAAGCAGGTGGCAGCATCGAGCGAGAAGGTTCTGCCCATTGTGCGTACGAGGTCGTGCATGATCTCACAGGTGGCGGCGTAGTCCGGATTCAGATAGAGATACTCTGCCTCCTCGTCGTTCGTCACATGATGGTCGATGTTGAGCACGCGCACAGCATCGACAGCATCGAGTACCGCTCCCGTGCGCTTCAGCTCCACATCGCAGACGATGAGGAGATCGGCTGTGTAACGTGTCCCCTCCACGGGGCGCTCGATCTCCTCAATCCCGGGCAAAATACGAAAGGTGCGAGGGATCTCATCGTCGATCAGCACACGCGCATCCTTGCCCTGCTCCCTGAGGCAGTGCATCAGCCCGAGCGTCGAACCGATGCTGTCCCCATCCGGACGGATATGCGAGGTAAGGATGACAGTCTGTGCGTCGGCGACCATCTTTGCGGCTTCGTCGAGTGTAATCTTCATTCCTGCTCCTCCTTCTCCGCCATCGGCTTGTCCTCATGAATCTCATTCAACAGGCGCTGGATATGGTCGCTGTAGTTGAGCGATGTATCGAGCGCAAAGCTGATCTCGGGCGTAAAACGCAGCCGAATGCGTCTCCCGATCTCGCGGCGCACGAAGCCAAGCGAGCTGTTGAGCCCGTACAGCGTATCACGCGCCTTCTTCTCATCGCCCATGACGCTGACGTAGACCTTCGCCTCACGCAGATCCTCCGTGCACGCAACCGAGGTCACGGTTACAAATCCGATGCGCGGGTCTTTGAGTTCATGGAAGATGATGTCGCTGATCTCCTGCTTCATCAGTTCCTGTAGTTTTTCAACGCGAACCTTTGCCAAGGTGCGCCTCCTCTCTCTATACAAATTGGCACAGTCCCCTGCCCCGACGGGCAAAGGACTGCACCGATTCAAATTTTCTTATTCGGCATTTTCTTCCACTGCTGCAGCAGCGGCGGCCTGCGCCTCACGCTTCTGCTCTGCTGCCTTGTTCGCCTCGGCGATGGAGGTTTCGATCTCCTCCATTGTATATGCCTCGATGATGTCCCCCTCCGCAAAGTCGCGGAAGTCAACGATGGAGATGCCGCACTCATAGCCGGCTGCGACCTCCTTCACCTCATCCTTGAAGCGGCGCAGGGAATCGATCTCCCCATCGAAGAGCTCGACATTATCGCGCAGAATGCGGATCTTCGAGTTGTTGTGGATCTTGCCCTCGAGAACGTACGAGCCGGCGACAAGAGCCTTCGAGAAGCGCATGACCTGACGGATCTCGACGCGCCCCTGGACGACTTCCTTGTATTTCGGCTTGAGCATGCCGCTCATTGCGTCCTTCACATCGTTCAGCGCATCATAGATGACGCGGTAGGTGCGGATGTCCACATCCTCCGTGTCCGCGAGACGACGCGCATTGGCATCCGGACGGACATTGAACGCAATGACGATTGCCTTCGATGCCGTCGCGAGCATGATATCCGACTCACTGACCGCGCCAACGCCCGAGTGGACAATGTTCACGCGCACCTCGTCGTTCTTGTTGAGCCCGAGGAGCGCGGAGTTCAGTGCCTCAACAGAGCCCTGCACATCCGCCTTGACGACGATGTTGAGATCCTTGATGTCGCCCTGCTGGATCTGCTGGAAGAGCGCATCCAGCGAAACGCTCTTCGACTTGATGAGGTCACGCCGCTGGTTGCCGAGACGCGCCTCGGCAATCGAGCGTGCCTGCTTCTCGTCGACGGCGGCGAGGATGTCGCCCGCCGACGGAACATCGTTGAGACCGAGGATCTCAACCGGCATGGAGGGACCGGCCTTCTTCACGTTGTCTCCGCGGTCATTGATCATCGCGCGGACGTGACCATACGCCGTGCCGACGACAATGGAGTCACCGATGCGCAGCGTGCCGCTCTGGACAAGCACGGTCGCGACCGAACCGCGCCCTTTGTCGAGCTTTGCCTCGATGATGACACCGCGTGCCTCGCGGTTCGGGTTCGCCTTCAGTTCCTCGACTTCGGCGACAAGCAGGATGTTCTCGAGCAGATCGTCAATGCCGATGCGCTGCTTCGCGGAGACGGGCACCATGATAGTATCGCCGCCGTATTCCTCCGCGACGAGGCCGTACTCCATGAGCTCCTGTTTGACGCGCTCGGGATTTGCACCCGGCTTATCGATCTTGTTGATCGCAATGATGATGGGTACCCCTGCCGACTTCGCGTGGTCGATTGCCTCGACCGTCTGCGGCATGACGCCGTCGTCCGCCGCGACGACAAGGATCGCCACGTCTGTGATCTGCGCACCGCGCGCGCGCATCGCCGTGAACGCCTCATGTCCCGGTGTATCGAGGAAAACGATCTTCTTGCCCTGACAGACGACCTGATAGGCACCGATGTGCTGTGTGATGCCGCCGGCCTCGTGCGTGCTGACGGAAGTGTTGCGGATCGCGTCGAGCAGTGAGGTCTTGCCGTGGTCGACATGTCCCATGACGGTAACGACCGGCGGGCGATCCTTGAGCGTCTTCGGATCGTCCTCAATCTCCGGGATCAGCGTCGGATCGACATCCGGCGGCAGTTCCTCCGTCGTTACGCCAAACTCCGCCGCGACGAGCGTCGCCGTATCGTAGTCGATCTCCTGATTGATGCTCGCCAAGACGCCCATCAGCATGAGCTTCTTGATGATATCCGCCGCCGTGTAGCTCATCTTGGACGCGAGATCCTTAACGGCGATCGTCTCCGGCAATTTGATGTGCTTCGGACGTGCGATCTCCGCTTTCACGACAGGAGCCGGCGCGGCTGCACGCCCCTTGCGCCCCTTGCGTACGCCGCCGCGACTGCGCTCCGTCTGCCGCAGATCCGTGCGCTCTTCGCGATCGCGGCGTGCCCCTCCGCGTGCATTGCGGCTGCGGTCGCCGCCTGCGGCATTATTGTCGCCCCCGCGTCCGCCTCCGCGCCTGCGGCTGTCGCTGCGCCCCTCGGTCTGGGGCGGCGGCGGGATGGATGCTGCGGGTACGCTTGGACGGACACCGCCGCGCCCGCCTGCAGGACGTGCGGATCGTCCGCCTGCACTGCCGGATGCGCCGGCTGAAGCGCGGGGGCGATCCTGTGCCTCCGACCGCGTCTTCGCAGGAGCCTGACGTACAATCACAATGCCGGGGGCCTTCGTGCGTGCACGCAGCACAGGCTTTTCCTCCGCAGCAGGTACCGCCTTCTCTGCAGCTGGCTGCGAAGGCGTCGGTGCCGCCGCATCCGCTGCAGTTTCCTGTACGGCGCGCTTTTCCTTCTTTGCCGGACGCTCGGCAGCCTTCGGAGCGGGGGATTTGCTCTGCAGGGACTCCTTGCGCACGGGTTTTGCGGTACGGCCAAGTTCAGCCTTGACCGCAGCGCGTTCTTCCTCGCCGACCGCGCTGAACATATTCTTCACTTTATAGTTCTTGCTCTTTAGGATATCAATAATGGTATCTTTGTCCGTCTTGAATTCCTTTGCCAAATCGGTGATTCTGTATTTCGATTCTGACATCAATCCACCCCCGTCGGTATATCCTGCAAATAGGCACTGAGCCTGTCCGCAAATCCTCTATCTATGAGCACAGCAACCGCACGGTACTCCTTGCCGAGACAGTGCCCAAGCTGCTGCATGGTCAATAATTCCGCCGTCGGCACATGTTGCTGTGCCGCCATGCGGGTAAATTTCGTCTTGGTCTCCTCCGAGGCATCTGCCGCGAGCAGGAGGTAGGTCCCCTGCTTCCGTTTCAGTGCCTCCTCCACCACGAACGCACCGGACAGGATGCGCCGTGCGCGCGCCGCCATGCTGAGGAGGTTCCGCGTGCGCTTTTCCATTTCTGCATTCATGCGCCGTCCTCCTCACGTCGGACAACGTCCTCCAATGCGTCGTAAACAGCAGGAGCAACCCGCCCCTTGAACGACCACGAAAGGCCGCCCTGCCTACGCGCCAGTCGGAGGCACTCAGCAGAGGGACAGAGATATGCGCCGCGCCCGGGGCTCTTTCCCGTCGGATCGTATGCAGCCGTCCCATTGGGGCTGCGCACAATGCGCAGGAGCCTGTTCTTTGGATGCAGCTGACGACAGCCGACGCACAGCCGCTCGGGCTGTTTCGTCTCTGCCATTATGCCTCCCCTGCGAGAGGCTCATCCAGAGCGCTGTCCTCTGCCGCATCCTCTGCCATGAGTTCCCGCGCCTGTGACTCGCTCTTGATGTCGATCTTCCATCCCGTCAGCTTTGCCGCAAGGCGGGCGTTCTGCCCCTCCTTGCCGATGGCGAGCGAGAGCTGATAGTCCGGAACGATGACACGTGAGACCTTCTCTGCCTCGTTGACTGCGACGGAGATGACCTTCGCGGGATTCAGCGAGTTCGCAATGTAGGTTGCGGGATCGTCGCTCCACTTCACAATGTCGATCTTCTCCCCCGCAAGCTCGTCAACCACCGCCTGTACGCGCATATAATGCGGACCGACACAGGCACCGATGGGATCGACGCGCTCCTCCGAGGACGCGACGGCAACCTTGGAGCGGCTGCCCGCCTCACGCGCAATCGACTTGATCTCAACCACGCCCTCCTGGATCTCCGGTACCTGCAGCTCAAAGAGCTTTTTGAGCAGCCCCGGATGGGTGCGCGAGAGGATGATCTGCGGACCGCGCATCATGTTCTTCACTTCAATGATGTAGGCGCGCAGCGTATCACCGTAATTGTACTCCTCCGTCGGCATCTGTTCCGTCGCCATGAGCACCGCCTCGGCGCGTCCGATGTCGACGAATACATTGCGCCCCTCGACGCGCTGGACAATCCCCGTCACGATATCCGACGAACGGTTCTCGTACTCCTTGTAGACGATCCCACGCTCCGCCTCACGCAGCCGCTGCATGACGACCTGCTTCGCCGTCTGCGCCGCGATACGCCCGAAGTTTGCAGGGGTCATCTCGATCTCAACCACATCATTGACTGCATAGTCCGGGTTGATGGCGCGCGCCTGTACAAGGGAGATGTGCTCGATGTCGTTCTCTGCTTCCTCGACAACTGTCTTGATGGCAAAGACGTGAAACGCCCCTGTTTCACGCGACAGAGAAATACGGACGTTCTCCTTCGAGCTGAAATTGCGCTTGTATGCCGAGATCAGCGCTGCCTCGATGGTCTTAAAGAGCAGTTCCTCATCAATGCCCTTCTCGTACGCAAGCTCCTTCAGTGTCTGAAGGAACTCCTTTCCGCCGTTCTTCTCCTTTGTGATTTTTCTTGCCAAAACCCAAATCCTCCCTAAAAGTCGATATGCAGGCGTATCTGTGAGACCTGCTCCATGGGAATCTCCATCCCCTCGTCCAAAATCAGTGTCTTGCCGTCACATCCTGCGAGTGTCCCCGTCCATTGCTTCTTTCCGTCAAAGGGCGCATAGAGCGTCACATCGACCTGCTTTCCATGCTCGCGCTCGAAATCGCGCGGCTTCCGAAGCACACGGTCAAGTCCCGGCGATGAGACCTCCAAGATGTACGCGTCGGGGATGAAGTCCTCGCGGTCGAGAATCTCCTCAAGACGCTCACTGAGGCTCTGGCAGTCGTCGATATCAATGCCGCCCGCCTTGTCAATATAGACACGCAAATAGTAGTCGCGCTCGCGCACATATTCGACATCGACCAGCTCAAGTTCCGGCTGCTCCGTCAACAGGCCGCGTACAATCTCCTCAACGCGCTCCTCGATCTTCGCGCTCATGCTCTCCCTCTTCTCATACGCAATGAAAGAGTGGGTTTCCACCCACTCTTTCCAGATCTTAAATGAATTTATTGAAGTATAGCATAGTGCAGGGATTTTGTAAAGCCCTGCTAATAATTTTTCGCACAGTTTCACACTAGCGTCCATACAGCCGCCGTATAAGCCATGCCATAATGCGTCCACGGCCGATCAGGCTGACGATTGTGCCGAGCACGAGCACGGCGATGACGATCATGACGATGGCAGGAAGGGCGACGAAGATAAAGAGCGCGAGGAGTGTTCCGAGGACCGCCGCCCAGAGAAGGCTCGTAAGCCATGAACGGCGCGGCACAGCTCCACCGATGCGGATGTAGCGCACGGAGGAGCCGCGCGATGTACTGCCATACGAGCTGCCGTACGGTGTCTCTCCCTCGTCCGTCTGCGGCTCGGCACCGCTCTCGTCCACCGTTACGCCGCGATAGGCGGCATTTTCTTCACGGCTCATCGGCCGCACACGCGGATCTTGTTCCATAGGAGCCTCCTCCCTAAAAGTTTGCTTTGCCGTGGACAACGCTGTAGAGCATCGTCACAAAGCCCTCCTCCCCAAGATAGCGGGGATCATAGGGCACACAATGCAGCGCCTTGCGCATACGGTCATGTGCGGTGCATACCGTCTTTTTATCCGAGCCGACCACATGATAGAGCTCTGTGATCGGCGTAAGGTCGATATTGTTGATCTCGGCATAGAGGAAGATCGTCGCCGTCAGCACCTCCGCCGTCTGCGCCTGTGCGAGATCCACCTGCGCATAGTCGAGAAAGAGATCACACATGAGCACCTGTGCGTGGCGGCTGAAGCCGATCTTATCCGCAATCATCTGCAGTACGCCGAGTTCCTCTGCACATGTGTGCGGATCGATGGTGCGCCGGATGGGATGCGGCAGCACGCGGCGCGGCAGTACATCGATCTGTGCCAGTGTCGAGAGCACATGGATCGTATGGCGTACGAGCGCCGCCTCCCGCTCCAAGAAGTCATCCATGCTCGCCTCTACTGCCTGCATGCAGTAGAGGTCATACTCCCGATGCAGGGTGTCGCTGATCCGTTTTTGCAGACGTTTGCTCGCGGGGATCGCCGTGATGTAGTTGAGCATCATCATCCCCTCATCACAGATATGCCCGAACAGGATGCTCTTGCTGAGTGTCCCCGGGATGTCCGGATGTGGCAGAACGATTTCCTCATCGCGCAGGATGTCGCGGCAGACGATGTGATCGTCGTACTCCTCCGTTACTGCGAGCACGGCGAAGCGTGCCGCGAGGAGGTCGTGGATGATCTCACGCTCGTCATAGCTGAGGCTGTCCCACTCCTTCTCACTGTAGTGCGCAATCGGCGTCTTATCCGTTGCGATGAGGTGATAGTCAAAGAAGAAATAATCCCAAAATCTCAGCCAGAATGTCTCCTTCTCTTCCTCGGTCGCATCCTCATATGCGCTCATGTCATAAAGGTCGCCCGTGTAGATCATCGCGGCACGTCCAACATCGAGCTGATACTCTGGACAGCGGAAGTATTCGCCGATGCGGTGCAGGAGTTCGTTGAGCTGGATGTTCAGCTCCTCCATCTCAATGCGCTCGTCCTCTTCGATGTCCTCGATGGTCAGTCCGTCGATCTCCTCCCATGTGACGCGCTCGGGCAGACGAAACCGCCCTGTGATGTAGAACATCTCGAGATCCGCATCCAGTTCGCCGAGGTCGATGTCATAGTCGCCTGTCTCACCGAGATAGGTCAGAAAGGCACGCATCCGCGCAAAATAGTCCTCGGCATGACGCTTGAGCGGACGGCGATCGATATGCGCGTCGGCATAGCGGAAAAAGAGTGCCAGATAGTCGATGCGAATGAAGAGCCGTGCGAGGGAATCATCCCGTCGCTGAATGACCGTGAGAAAGTCCTCGATGCAGTACCAGTCGGTGCAGAGGTCCTCCCCGCTCCGCCCACGCCACGCCGCTGCGCGCAGATAGCGCTCGACCAGCGTGCGTGCGACGAAGATATTCGCACGTCCATGTTCCGCATAAAAACGCTTGACTAACGCGTAGACATTTTCCATGCAGCTCCCCCATCAAGCGTCTCTCAAAACCGTTTTCAATACGGATTATCCTAACAAATGTCTGAACCAATGTCAATGCACAAAAAGGCGGCTGCGGCAAGGTGGTAGCCGCAGCCGTCTGCTGTGTCATGTAAAGAGATCCTTGAATTTCTCCGTAAAGCTCTTCTGCTCAGGATTCACCGCATCTCCGCTGAGTGCCGCGAACTCCTTGAGGAGTTCCTTCTGCTTTGCGGAGAGCTTCTGCGGCGTCGTGACTTTGACACGGACGTGTTCGTCGCCGCGCCCCGAACCACGCAGGTTCGGGATGCCCTTTCCCTTGATGCGCAATACCGTCCCCGTCTGGATCCCCGCAGGCACCTTGAGATCGACCGCACCGTCGAGGGTTGGTACTTGTACCGTATCGCCGAGCGATGCCTGTACAAATGTGATCGGAATCTCGATGAGAACATCGTTTCCGCGTCGCTGAAAAAGCTTATGCGGGCGAATGAAGATGTAGACGTAGAGATCGCCGTTCGCCCCTCCGCGCACGCCAGCCTCGCCGCCGCCCGAGACGCGGACGCGCTGTCCGTCGTCCACGCCGCGCGGGATGTTGACCTTGATGGTCTTCGTGACACGCTTGCGTCCCGAGCCATGGCAGTCGGAACACGGATTCTTGATAATCTTGCCCGTGCCATGACAGTGGCTGCACGTGCGCGATGTCATCATGCTGCCGAACATCGTCCGCTGCATGACCTGCTCCTGTCCCGAACCGTTACAAGTCGAACAGGTCTCCGCACTCGATCCCTTTGCCGCACCCGAGCCGCCGCACGTCGGGCAGTTCTCCTCGCGCGGGATGGAGAGCTCAACCTCCTTGCCGAACGCCGCCTCCTCAAACGAGATCTCGAGGTCATAGCGCAGATCAGCACCTCGCTCCGGTCCCTGCCGGCGTGCACGGCGTCCGCCGCCGCCCATGCCGAACATATCGAAGATGTCGTTCATGTCGAAGCCGCCGAAGCCACCCGCCCCGCCGAAGGGGTTTCCTCCGGCAGAGCCGCCGCGCCGCGGGTCGAAGGCATCGTGGCCGAACTGGTCGTACGCCGCCTTCTTTTGCGGGTCCTTCAGCACATCGTACGCCTCGTTGACCTCCTTGAATTTCTCCTCGGCAGTCTTCGGGTCGTCACGATTGAGGTCGGGGTGGTATTTGCGCGCGAGTTTCTTGTATGCCTTTTTGATTTCGTCGTCCGAGGCGCCCTTTGGGACACCGAGGACTTCGTAGTAATCGCGTTTCTCGCTCACGATACCACCTTACTTCTTATCGTCCTTGACTTCGGTGAACTCCGCATCGACAACGTTATCATCCTGCGGTGCGCTCTGTGTGTCCGCATTCGCATCTGCGCCCGGCGCAGCCCCTGCCGCACCCGCTGCCTGCTGTGCCTGCTGATATGCCGCCGCGGAGAGTTCATAGAGGGGCTGACGCGCCTCCTCGGTCGCCGCCTTGATCGCCTCGATGTCCGAGCCCTTGAGGGCTTCCTTCAGCTTGTCAACGGCAGCCTGCGTCTTGGAGACGAGCGCCTGATCGGCATTCTCACCGAGATCCTTGATCGCCTTCTCCGCCTGATAGACAAGGCTGTCGCCCGCATTGCGCGCGTCGACGGCTTCCCGCTGCTTCTTGTCCTCGGCAGCGTGGCTCTCCGCCTCCTTGACCATGCGCTCGATGTCCTCTTTGCTCATGCCGCTGTCAGACTGGATTGTGATCTTCTGCTCCTTGCCCGTGCCGAGATCCTTCGCCGACACGTTGACAATGCCGTTCGCATCGATGTCGAACTTGACCTCGATCTGGGGTACGCCGCGCGGTGCGGGCGGGATGTCCGTGAGCTGGAAGCGGCCGAGCGTCTTATTGCCCGCCGCCATCTCACGCTCGCCCTGGAGGACATGGATCTCAACGCCCGGCTGATTGTCCGCCGCCGTGGAGAACACCTGGCTCTTCGAGGTCGGGATGGTGGTGTTGCGGTCGATGATCTTCGTGCAGACACCGCCGAGCGTCTCAATGCCGAGCGAGAGCGGAGTGACATCGAGGAGCAGCACGTCCTTGACCTCGCCGACGAGAACACCGCCCTGAATCGCTGCACCGATGGAGACGCACTCATCGGGGTTCACGCCCTTCGAGGGCTCCTTGCCGAGAATCTTGCGGATCGCATCCTGCACGGCGGGAATGCGGGACGAGCCACCGACGAGGATGATCTTGTCGATGTCGCTGCCTGAGAGCCCCGCATCCTCCATCGCCTTGCGCGTCGGAATCATCGTGCGCTCCACGAGATCCGCCGTCAGCTCATCGAACTTCGCACGCGAGAGCGTGAGGTCGAGGTGCTTCGGCCCCGTCGTATCCGCCGTGATGAACGGCAGGTTGATATTTGTCTGGCTCATGCTCGAGAGCTCGATCTTCGCCTTCTCTGCCGCCTCGATGAGACGCTGTGCGCTCATCTTGTCCTGCGAGAGGTCGATGCCGTTCTCCTTTTTGAATTCCTCGACCATCCAGTCCATGACCTTCTTGTCGAAGTCATCGCCGCCGAGCACCGTGTCGCCGTTCGTCGCCTTGACCTCGAACACACCTTCGCTGAGCTCGAGGATGGACACGTCGAACGTACCGCCGCCGAGGTCGAATACGAGTACGGTCTCGTCCTGATCCTTGTCAAGACCGTAGGCAAGCGCCGCCGCCGTCGGCTCGTTGATGATGCGCAGGACTTCGAGCCCCGCGATCTTGCCCGCATCCTTCGTTGCCTGACGCTGGCTGTCGTTGAAGTACGCCGGGACGGTGATAACCGCCTGCGAAACGGTCTCGCCGAGATATGCCTCCGCATCGCTCTTGAGCTTCTGCAGGATCATCGCGGAGATCTCGGGCGGTGTGTAATTCTTGCCGTCGATCGTCACATGATAGTTGCCCTCGCCCATATGACGCTTGATGGATGAAATCGTGCGGTCGGGGTTCGAGACCGCCTGGTTCTTTGCGAGACGACCGACAAGACGCTGCCCGTCCTTTGTAAAGCCCACGACGGACGGTGTGATGCGGCTGCCCTCGGGGTTCGTGATGACGGTCGGCTCGCCGCCCTCCATGACGGAGACAACGGAGTTCGTCGTTCCAAGATCGATACCAATTACTTTAGCCATTTTATATTCCTCCAAAATCTTATAGATCTTATTCTCTTAGTTACCGGCTACCTGCACCATGGCGGGGCGGATGACCCTGCCCTTTGCTTGGTAGCCCTTCTGCAAGACCTGTGTGATCGTGCCGTCCTCCACATCGGGATTCTCGACACGCATGACCGCTTGATGTACATTCGGGTCGAAGGGCTGTCCCTCCGCATCAATGTGCTCAAGCCCATGCTTTTCCATCACCTCGCGGAGCTGCGTGAAGATCATCTCCACGCCCTTTTGAAATGCCTCCACATCCGTCTGTTCCACCGCCATTGCCCGCTCGAAGTTGTCGAGCAGCGGCAGGAGATCGGTAAGCAGATTCTGTGTGATGACGGCGGCGAGTTCCTCCTTCTCCTTCGCCGTACGGCGGCGAAAGTTCTCAAAGTCCGCCTGAAGCCGAAGGATGCGGTCGTTCTTTTCCTGCACCTCCGCCTCGAGTGCGGCGGTCTTGTCCTCCTCTGCGGGGACATCCTCCACGACGCCCTCTGCGGGAGCCTCCTCCGTATCCGTCACTGCGTCCACGGGCTGCTCCTCTGCGGTCATCTCTTCGTTTTCCTGCAAGCTGTTCACCTCTCCTACCATTTCAGCTGATAGATCATCTCTGTCAGGTTTGTGTTTACATAGTCCAAAATACGCATTGCCTTCGCGTACTCCATGCGCGTCGGACCGAGCACGGCAATCGTTCCGAGCAGCCTGCCGTCGACATGGTATGTCGCCGTGATGAAACTGCTGTCCCAGAATGTGCTGCTCTTGTTCTCGCGCCCGATCGTGACCTCAAGGCCCTCGCCCGCGTGCGTGTGCAGGATGTCCTTGACGAGATCCTCACGCTCGAGGACGAGCAGCATCGCGCGGACGCGCTCGAGATCCTGAAATTCGGGGTTGCCGAGGAGCTGTGCCGTGCCGCCGAGGTAGAGGCGCTCCTCCGAGCGCCCTTCGAGCGCACGGTGCATGACCTCCACTGCCGCGACGAAAATGGATTCATCGCCGATGGCATCGCGCACGCGGCGCATATCTGTCTTCGTCACATCGCTGAGCGCCTTCCCCGAGAGGGTCATGTTGACCGCCCCCGCCATGCGCTGAAAATCTGCGAACGTCGCACCATCAGGGATCTCGACGATACGGTTTTCAACGAAGCCCGCATCCGTCATGAGCACGGCAATTGCGTGCGTCATATCGAGCGGCAGAAACTGCAGCATGCGGAACGTCGACTGCGCCGCCTGCGGCGCAAGTACGAGTGATACATTATGCGTCACATCCGCAATCAGCCGTGCCGTCTCCTGAAAGACCTCGTCAAGCCGCCGCACGCGTCTGTTGTACCAGTCGTGAATCTTCTGCTTCTCGGCATCCGTCACCGGGGCGACGGGCTGAAGCCCATCGACGTAGAACCGATACCCCTTCGACGATGGAATGCGTCCGGCGGATGTGTGCGGATGCTCAAGATAGCCGAGCATCTCGAGATCCGCCATCTCGTTCCGAATGGTGGCAGGGCTGATGCCGAGATTGTATTTCTTCGCAAGGGTGCGCGATCCGACCGGCTCCGCCGATGCAATGTAGTCATCGACAACCGCCCACAGGATCTGACTCTTGCGTGCGTCCAGATCGTCCGACATTCACCCCTCTCCTCTCCTTTCAACACGTTTCAGTCGCTGTTAGCACTCTCTAAAACCGAGTGCTAATCAAAAGCTATACTGAATATACACGGTAAAAAGCAAAAAGTCAATAGCAAAATGACAAAAAGTCAAAAGTATTTTTAGAAAAGATAACGGACATAAAAAGAGTGGCTGCTGCACGAAATTTTTAGCTTCGTGCAGCAGCCTCTCTAGCATATGGTGTATGGAGTTCTACGCTTCTTCCGTCTTCTCATCAAGTACTTTAAAGATGTAGACGGCGCGAATCTCCACGGGGGTCACGCCGAGATCCTCGATTGACGTGAGAAGCCCCGAAGCGAGCACGGCACGCTCGGCCTTGCGATCTTCGCTGGTGACAATGGTGAGAGCGGCATCGTCCTTCGGATAGAGCGTCACAATCCCGTTGCCAAACGTCACCGCAAAAGAGCCGTTCGCCGTCTGATAGAGGAAACTGAGTGCCTGTTCCGAAGCGCTGCGAATCTCCTTCGGGTCCGGAATGTCAACCTTCTTCGAGGATGGCTTGATCGCCAGCTTATCCGGCGCGTAGTTGACTGTATAGATACCGTCAAGGTCACGCGTTCCGCCATCCGTAAAGAGTACAGGAATTGCCTCAGACGTATTGTTCGCCGGATTCTCAGGATGGAAGCCGCGGTCACCGCGCGTCCTGGCGAGGTCGAAGCCAAACGAGCCGTCCTTGTGCTCGACGAAGTCATGCGCCTCCGATGTGCTCCCCGCCGTCAGTACGACACGGTTTGTCCAGTGCGACGATGCCGTATTCTGCGGCATCTGAACGGTTACACCATCGGCGAAACTCGTATCCCGCAGCGCTCCCGTTGAGGATGCCCCCGCTGTCACAGAGTCCCCTGCATTCCCGCCGACGGACGCTCCGCCAATGCCGCCCGTGCTCCGGCTTGTACCCGAGCCTCCGATTCCTGCCGCAGCAGAATGGGTGCCCGTCAGCCCCGCCGTAATTTGCGCCGCAGAGGAACTCCCCGTCGTTACGGCCCTGCCCTCAGGCGTGCCCATATCGAAGCCGCGCATAGCGATGGTCAGATCCCCAGGCGCATAGTTAAAGTGATAGTTGGAGCGTGCCGTTGCCCCCGTATAGCCCGCCGCGACCGAGGCAGGATCGACGTGGATCACCCCCCGATAGAGACCACCGCGCGTGGTCGCGTTCATCCCCGCATCATAGTGCGATGTGATGCCGCTGATGTCGTCGCCCGCGAGCAGACCGCGCTGCGACGTGTGGTCACCACGCTCGATCATGTATGCGGTTATGACGGGATTCGGTGCACCGTAGTCACGGGAGGCACTGCCCGCCGTGATCAGCACCTCGCGCGGAGTGATGGTAAATCTGCCGTCTGCGTAGTGAATATTGTAGTTGGCATCCGTGCCATGCGAGAACTGGGCGGCACTCGCTCTTGTCCAGAGGTGCGGCGTGCCCGCATTCGTCGTGACCGCAGCGGTCGGGTCGATTGTCTCCGTGACGGAGGAAATCCGATCACCGTTCGCAAGGCCGCTTACTGCATCCGTCGGACGCACGTTGACGAGACGCGTGCCGTTCACATACTGCGCCGTTGCGTTATCCGCACCATAGGCGCGCGACTTGTCGCCTGCCGTGATATAGAGGTCACGCTTCGTGATATCAAAACCACCGTCGACGTAGTGGATGTTGTAGTTCGAGGCCTTGCCCGTGCCGAATGCCGCATTCGTGATCGAGGTCTTGAGCCCCGTTGTACCGGCATTCGTCGTACGCACCGCATTCGTTGTCTCTATGACATCGGTAACGGTGTCGCCGTTCACCAGTCCCGTCGTCGCCGTCGCCCCGTCGGCGCGGAACTTCGATGTGCCGCCTGTATAGACGGCGGTCGCGTTCTCCGTGCCGTAGATGCGCGTCTTGTCGCCCGCACGCAGCGTGAGGTCACGCGGCGTGATGGCAAAGCTGCCGTCCTCGTAGGAAATGTCGTAGTTGTTGACGTTTCCTGTGCCGAATACGGCATTTGCAATCTTCGTCTTGAGACCAGCCGTTCCTGCGTCCGTCGTGACGGTCGCACGCGAATCAATCGTTTCCGTGACCGTCGAGATCGTATCGCCATTCACAAGATTCGTCCCCGCCTTGACACGGAACAGATTCGTCCCATTCACATAGTTCGCGGTGCTGTTTGCCGTGCCGTAGATGCGGCTCTTGTCGCCCGCGGCGAGCGTCAGCGCACGCTTCTTGATATTAAAATGTCCGTCGACATAGGTGATGTCATAGTTCGCCCCCGTACCCGACGAGAAATGTGCAGCACTCGCCTTTGTCCAAAGACCTGCTGTGCCAGCGTTCGTCGTAACGGTCGCCGTCGGGTCGATCGTCTCCGTCACATCGTCGATGGCATCGCCATTGACGAGCCCCGTCGTCGCGGTAGCCGCGCCGACGTTGACTTTGCGCGTGTTGTTAGTATACCCTGCCGTCGTGTTTGCATCGCCATAGACGCGCGACTTATCGCCCGCCGTGATGGTGAGTGCACGCTTCTTGATCGTCAGCGTGCCGGGATCGGACGTGATATGGTAGTCCGTCGCAAGGCTGCGGCTGCCCGTGGCGAGCGCCGCACCGTTCAAGGTCATCGTGTAAGTGCCGACACCCGTGCGCTCAGTGACGTCATTCGAGCCGTCCATCGCCGTGACCGTATACTTGGCAAAGCTGTCGCCCGTAAGAAGCGTGCCTGTATGCGTCGTGCTCGAGGTCATGGTCACGCTGTCGTTTGACGTGCCGTAGATGCGCTCGCCGCTCGGCGCGGTAAAGTGGATATCGATGGGTTTTATCGTGAGCTTGCCCGGCACATACTTGAATTTATAATTATTCGCCGCAAGCGTGCTGTTTTTCAAGTCAACGCGGTACTCGCCCGCATGGACAGAGCCCTGCGCATAGCCCGTCGTCTTGGTTACGTCCGCAATCGGGGTATAGGAAACAGAACCCGAGATGCCGGCCGTCGCCGCCGTCTGGCTGTTCGCGAAATTCGAGAATGTGACACCTGCGTTGCCCGTGTAGCTGTGCGCCGTGCCGTCGTAGTTCACGGTCTCCGTCTTTCCTGTGACCGTAACTTCACGCGGCACGATGCGGTAGTCGACCGTGATCTTGTAGTTGAGATCATTGTGCCCCTGATAGGTAATCTTCTCATTGGCAATGGTCGAATCCGAGCCGTAGGTATGTGCGCCCGACCGCATATTGACATCGGTAAATGCATTCGTCACCGTGCCATCCGCCGTATTGACGTCTGCATTGACATTCGTCAGCTTCGTCGTGCCGAAATTGTGCGTACCAGAGTCAATCACATGGTCGCGGATATAGTCGACCTCCGCCTTGTCGAGTGCACGGCGCTTGGCATTCCCGTCATCAACGATGTGGAAACCTGCCGTCGCGTTGAAGAAGGCCGCATTATCATCGCCGTAGGCGCGGGTTGAGTAGAGTTTGAGTTCGGGCTGGTACTTGTAGAACATGGCATTCTTGCCGGCAGGCACGGGGAACGCGCTACGATTGTTGTAGTCCACACCGTATTTGCGGAACGCAAAGACAAGCCCGTCGATCTCGTTCTCGACGGAGTCCTCCGTATGCACGACATAGCGCTGTCCGGGTGCGGTCTGGATGGCGTTTGCGCCGCCCTTGTTCTTGAATGCACCGCCCTGCGCCTCGATGAGAATATCGGACGTGCCCGTGCCGACAATCTGCCCGCCGGGCGCGATCGTGACGTTGCCGCCGTCCTTATTTTTGATATTGATGGGTGCATTGTTGCCCTTGATCACACCCGCGACACTCGTGCCGCCCTTTGTCTCGACGGTCACGCCCGTCGCAGAGGTGATATTGCCGAGGTTCTTGATCTCATTGGGTCCCGTAAGATTGACGGAGTTCGCCTCCACCTCAAGTGTCGGAACGGATTTCAAGACACCCGTCGAGGTCACAGCACCGCCGCTCTTGATGGCGACGGCATTGGCAAGCCCCTCGGGTAGATCGACGCTGCCAACCTTGATATCCCCTGCATTCTCACCGCCGATGCGGATTTTGCGGAAGCCCCTGCCGTCTACATTCTTCTGCAGGAGACCCGTGCCGCTGAAAATATTCGACGGCAGACTGAAATCCGAAGCAGAACCACCCGTACCGAAGTGGATCGACTTCCCCGGGGTATAGGTATCAAAGGTCACATCTCCATGACCCGTGATTTTACTGTTTGTGGGGTTGAGTGTATCTGCCTGAATGGTGACGTTTCCATGGTGCACACCGTTCGGATCATCCGCAGAAATCGTTGCATTGTTCAGATTGACCTCACGGCTGACGATGCTGTAGTCCTTTCCGTTCGTCTTAATCGTGCCCGCGATATTGACACCGCCCGTGCCGCTCGTAATCGCCTGCTGGATGTTGACGCGGAAGGGCGTGTCAATCGTGCCGCTCTGATAGAGGCGTCCACCGCCCCCCTTGTCGCCGATGTTGACGATTTCGTATTCCCAGAAGGTGCGGTTGCTGCCATCAAAATAGCGATTGAGCAGCGAGAGCTTCGTCGGATCATCCGCACCGAGGCTGATGTCCTGATTGTGGGACATCGGCAGAATATTGAGTGCTTTCTTGCCCTTCATCTTGCCGTTGAGGTCGATCTTGTCAGTCTTGAGCGTAAGATTGCCCGTTCCCGTATCGACGGAACTTCCCGCTGCGGTCGTCAGATCCTTCGATTCGAGCGCAAAATCATTGCCGTTCGTCGTAATCTTCGCCGCGCTGTCGACCGTCATTGTTCCTGCTGTCTTGCCCGAGCGAATCGTCGTCGGATCGACAAAGCTCAGCGTACCGCCGACCTTCGTCGCGCCCGTCGCGTCTTCGCGTCCAAGATAGACGTGCTTGAAGCCGTCCTTGATCTTGCTGCCGCCAAAGAGGTTCTCTGGCAGAGTAAGACCCGTGCCCGCCGTGCCGACGTTGAGGTTCGTCGCGGCATTCGTCTGCTGGAGAGTGAGATTGCCCTTGCCCTCGACCCCCTCGGTGAAGGTCATAGCATCGGCGGAAAGCACGATGTCGCCCGCCGTACCGCCAGCTTCGCCCGACGTCACGCCCTTGATGGTGCTCGAAGCGACAGGCGCACCCGTAGGCGTTGTGATCTGCCCAATGGTCAAGGCATCGGACTTGATCTTGACGGAGAGCGCATTCGCCGCAAGTGTGCCGATTTCATTATCCTTTTCAAGTGCGATGTTGCCGCCGAGTGCGGCGAGATTCGTCGCCGTGATCTTGCCCGCCGTCTGGTTCGCCGCCGTCTTGGCATTGACAATGAGTGTCTTGCCCGCCGCAAGCGTCATGTCTCCCGCAAAGTTGATGTGATCCGCTTGGAGCGTCACATCCTTCCCGAGGGAAGAACTTTTCACATTGATTGTGCCCTGCGTACCGTTGCCGATGGCGTAATGCGAGAAATTCGGACCGAATACATCTGTAAACTTGTTGTTCGTCAGCTGCAGGTCGCCCGTCGCACCGTCACCGAGGCCGATGGTCTTCGTGCCGTCATACGTGCCAATGCCGAGCGTACCCGTGCCGGTGACGGACGGACTGCTCCCATGCGCTGCGAGGTTTGCGATGCTGTTCGTATAGAGGTTCAGTGCGCTGCCCGCGCCGACAGTCATCGTGCCCGTACCGCCCGAGTTCTCCACCGATCCGGTCTTGAGCGTCACGCGGCGGTTGCTGCCGACCGTCAGCCCGTTCGTGCCGATGGTGACCTTGTTCGTATCCTTCGTGCGGATCGTGACGCTGTTGTTCGCCGTAATGCCATCGATCATGACATCGCCCGTCGCCTCGTTGCCAAGACTCAGTTCGCCGAAATCACTGCCAAAGAGCTTTCCATTGAGCTGATCGCCCGTGATGTGGAGACCTGCACCCGCCGCATTGTTATCGACCGTCATTGCCCTGCCTGTAGTGCGCGGAGCAAGATCGAGCCTGCCCTTGCCCGTGATGTTCGTCGTATGGTCTTCGCCCGCAGTTTCATTGACCGCATCGACATTGAGGGCGAGATAGCCCGCGCTGTCATTGCCGAGGTTGATCTTCGCACGTGCACCGAGATCGAGTTCTGTTCCCGTCGCCTGTACATTCGCCTTGCTGCCAGAGATCGCGAGGGAGGCATCGTCGCCAAAGATGACCTTGTTGCCGCGCGAATGCAGACGAACCTGCGCTTCGTCCCCCTCAACCTTGAATGCGGCATTGTTCTCCAGTGTAATCGCCTGTGCTGTATTGACACTGATCCCCGCGCCCTTGCCCTTGACGGTGACACTCTTGCCGCTCTTTACGGTAAAGCCGCCCGTGATGACAGAGGCGGGATCATGCCCCGTCTGCGTCGGATCTGCGCCGATCGTGAGCTTTGCACCTTCCCCCTCAAGTTCAAGGTTTTCGCGTACCTCGACACCGAGCTTGCCCGCCGCGTTGATGGACTTCTTGACCGTACCGCCGTAGAAGTAGAGGTTCTGATCGCCCGCGACATCAAAGCCGCCGAAGCCGTCGAGCGTGTCGTTGATCGAGCGATAGGAAATATGATAGCCCGTGGACGGCACGCCGCTGGCATCGTTCTTAATATAGATATCCTTGCCCGACGGCACACCGCTGACCTTGACCTTGCCGTCCTGCTGTCCGAGGATTTTACCTGCACCGAGATCAAGCCCTCCCGAGAGGTCGAGCGTGAGGTTCTTGACGGCGAGCGTATCCGCCGCCGTCGGCAGCTCTGCTGTATGTGCCTTGATTTTCATGTCGGACTTGCCGTCCGCGCCCGCCTTCGTCGTGCCCGTCAGCTTGACATTGCCCGTCGTTTCGATGTCCGAGGGCTTCTTGAACGTCGCGCCCTTGATGTTCACGTCACCCGTCTGCGTCCCGCCGCCGATCTTGATCTTGCCGTAAGCAGTGTTGTCAATATTCCAGTCTCCCGCCCCCGTACCAACATTAATGGTCTGCGCCTTATTTGCCTTTTCGAGTGTGAGCTGCTTGCCGACATTGACCTTACCCGTGCCGAGGTCGAGATCATCTGCCTCAATCGTCGTATCGTCCATCGAGGTCAGCTTGCCCTCGACCGTGAGTTTCTGTCCCGCTGCCATCTTGATATCCGTCGACTTCGTCTTAAGACCGTCGACATTCTTCGCAGGATTTACCGTGCGGTCTTCAACGACGGCGACCTTCATGTGGGTGTTGTTCTTAAGCTTCAAATTGCCGTCCGACATATCGGCGGCGATATTCTTGATCGCATTCGGCTGCGTGCCGAGATCCATCGAGCCTTTGCCGAGAAGCAGCAGATTGCCAACCTCAATCGGTGCGCTCTGTGTCAGACCATCGCCATGCAGGGCAAGCGTATCGCCCGCTGCACCGTGCACTGCGCCCGTGATGGAGAGCGCACCGTTCGTGAGGATGCTCGTATACGTCGGCAGATTGCCGCTCGAAATACCCGCGATCGTCGCCGTCCCCGCATTTGCCTTGTCACCAATACGGACATTATGGAAATTGCCCGCCTTGAGCTTTGCGAATCCATCGTCCGATACCAGCCCACCTGTACCTCCGACGGTAAAGTTCCCCGCCGTCTTCGGCTTCACGGAAAACGTACCCGCGCCCGCCGTATTGGCAAATGTCACATTGTTCCAGTTCGTAATGCCGTCCGTCACCATCGTCATCGTGCCCGCACCCGCCGCAAGATTCGCACCTGCGCCAAAGTCAACGGCATTCGCCTTGAATGTCGTATCCTTGCCGCTAGCATTCGTGAGCACACCCGTGAACTTAATCGTCGATGCAGATTCCGCCGTCAGCGGTGCCTTGACATCCGCCGTACCGACTTCGACAGCTCCCGTCTGATCATTGCCAAGGTGGATTTCACCCGTTCCCAAATTGATAAAGTCAAGATTCGGCAAATCAAGATCGGCGGCACTCGAAGAACCGACAGACAGCGTCTTGCCCGCCGTCCTTGTCTCGACCGTGACCGCACCGTTTGCACTCGAAAGAGTGCCCTGCGCTCCCGTGGGGAGCGTCAGTGCATCCGTCTTGACGTTGATCGTGCCGCCGGCCGTCTTGACCTTGCTGTCCGTGTCGAAACTGACCGCCGCTGCTTCGATCGATGTCGCCGCCGCGCCCGTCGATTTGACCTCAGCGTCCGCATCGAGTGCGAGCGTACCGCTCGCCTTGAGATTCATCGCGCCCGCGCCGTTCGTCATGCCGTGTGCGCCGACGGTGAGATCACCCGCCGTCACTTCAATATCTGCACCACCCGCTGCAGTTGTCAGCCCCGTCTCACCGCCAACGGTCAGATCGCCGCTGTTCTTAAAGGTCAAGCCCTTTGCCTTGCCGTCGAGCTTCTTGACAACGTTCGCGCCCGTGAAATTCACGGTTGCATCCGCCGCATCAAGCTTGAGTGCATCTGCCGTGATGACGCCTGCGCCCGTCATGGCATTCTTCGATCCGAGCGTCAGCGCGTGTGTCGAGGCGATATTCACCGCACCACTGACCGTCAGCGTGCCTGCACCTGTATACATTTCCAGATCTTCGTCCGCCGTCACGCCGTTTGCGACGATATTCGCCTTTTTCGCGGCATCGCCGACCGTATTCTTCTTGAAGTTTCGAATCTTGCCCGTGCTTGTGAACGTATTGCCCGCGAGGTCAAGTCCACCCGTACCTGTGCCAAAATTGATGGTCTTGCCGTCCGAGAGTGTCCAGACCTTTGCCGTGCCTGCGGGATCACCGTCGCCCGTGATCGTGCCCGAGAGATCGATGGAATCCGTGCGCAGTTCGACCGAGCGCGTCGTGATGTTTCCGCCGAGAGCGATGCCCTTGCCGCCGCCCGTGGATTTTCCGACGAGCGTGACCTTGCTCGCGCCCGCCGTGATCGTCGTGCCCGTGAGCGATATGCCTGCCGCGTTCGCTGTCGTGCTGCCTGCAAGTTCGACATTGCCGCTCGCCGTGGTGCCGTCCATTGTGTCAATCGTGACACCGTTGAGTGTGATGCCCGCCTCGCCCGCGCTCTGTGAATTGGCAAAGCCGACGCCATTCTCAACAAGACCGCCGCCGATCTTGACATTGCCGCCGAGCGTCTTGATGTTCTTTCCGCTCGCGACGCTGACGCTGCCGCCCGCACGATGATTCGTATCGGAGGTGATGTCCACATTCAGCTTCCCCGCCGTCGACGTGATGTCGGCGTTGATGTTTATGCTGCCCGTTGCCTTGAGCGAAAGGGTCGCGTCGCCGCCCGCCGTCTTGTTGATGGCATCCGATACGGTAATGGAGTTGTCATTCGGCCCCGTGAGGTTCGCCGTCTGAATGGTTACAGATGTGCCGCCGTTCAGCGAATTGGTGACGGTCTGCACGTCCGCCTGAGAGCCGGCTTCGGGATCGCCCACCGCACGCGTCTTGACCTCGATATCACCGGGATCGATCAGCCATTCGCCCGCCTTGCCCATTTCGGACGAAGCGTTGACTGCACCCGTGATCTGCACCTGTGCACCCGAGGTCTCGACCGCACCTCCCGCGCCCGTGCCTTTGCCGCGTGCCGTGATCTCGCCCGCGAACTTCGTCATACCGTCCGACCAGACGGCAACCGTGCCGCCCGATGCGCCTGCCTGCGTCGCATCGGCACGCAGAGCCGCGCCGCGCTCGACCGTGACATTCTCGGCGTGCGAGAGGTCGCCCGTGCCCTGCCAGCCGCCGCCGATCTCAACCGTGCCGGCTTTCGCGCCGCTCACGTCCGTCACGCTGCCCGCCGCAAGGCGCACGTCGTTCGCCGTCATGCGGATCGCGCCCGCCTTGCCGTCAAGGCTCGCGGCACGCACGATGCCCTCCTGATTGACCGCCGAGCGCGTCAACGCATCGCCCGTCGCTGCGGACATGAAAACGAGGCCTCCGTCTGCTTCGACGAGACCTTTGTTCGTGACTGCCTGCTCCATCGCCGCCTTCGTCGGGACGACCGAGACCTTGCCGTCGCCGTTAAAGTCAAGCGACACGGCTTCGCCCGCCGCGAGTACCGCTGCGCCCTTCTTCGCAACAATAACGCCCTCGTTCACGACATCCTTGCCGAGCAGGGCGACCGTCCCCTCATTTTTCGCAAGGAGAGAGGCGCGGTTGATGATTTTCCCATCGGACGGCGTGCCGACAAAGGCGTATTTTCCCGCCATAAAGTCCGCATTCGTAATGTTCATCGTCGAGGCGAGAATCGAGCCCGCATCCACCTGTGCGCCGGGCGCAAAGAGTACCCCCGCAGGGTTGACGAGGAAGACGCGGCCGTTCGCCGAGAGCGTGCCGAAGATCTCGGAGGGATTTCCCCCGAGCACACGGTTCAGCAGAGCCGCCTGGGCATTTGGCTGATAGATATTGACGCGCTCGCCCGCGCCGATGTTGAACGAGTTCCAGTTGATGACGGCATTCTGCGTTGCCTGATGAATCGCCATCTCCGCCTGCGATGCGGCAATGTCTGCCGCACCTGCCGCAACCTGTCCGCCCTGCGGCAGTGCCATCGCGTGATGCATGCCGCCCATCATCATCGCACCCGCTGCCAGGATGCCGATACCGCTGCGCAGACTGCGTCGCATCTGTCCACGCCGCTGCTTTCTCATCATGCTCATATTGATATACCCCTTCAATCAAAACACAGTAGTGATAGCCCCATCAGAAGAATTTATAAATCTGAAGCCAGAAACGCCCATTGCGATCCGTATCCGAAACGGCGTCCTCCGACCCAATTTTCCATGCATAGTACGCGCGTGCCACCCAGTTTGCCTGATTGCTCCAATTCACGCCCACACCCGCACCGTAAAGGCTGCGCCCTGCAACACCGGTGTAGCCCGGCAGCTTGTTGTGATAGAGATTCACATGACCGCCGTCTGCGAATGCAATCAGCTGCCATACATTTTCATCGCCCTCACGCGTCGGCAGATTCCAGCGCAGCTCCGATGTCCAACGCCAGCCGTCATCCCCCGATGCCTCGCCGACAGGATAGGCACGTACGCCGTTCGGTCCGCCGAGGGACATCTTCTCTGACGAATCCAGATTCTTCGATGCCCACTGCCGCTGATAGCTCAGATAGAGTGAGACGCGCTCACTGACGTGCTGCAGCCGCGTAAGCTCGAGATTCCACTTGCCGAATTGACCTGCCGTCTGCGCCGTCGCCGCATCGTACAAACGCTGCATCTCGTCGTCAATGGAGAGATCCCCGTGTGTATAGTTCAACGCGAACGTATTTTTACCACCCGTCCAAAAGCGATCCAAACTGTCGCCGTTCACACCAAACACCCAGTTGCGCGCACTCTTTGGGTTGTTGTAGGCCATCCCCTTTGCCTCATCTTCGAGACTTTTGAGATCGAGACGAACGGTTCCGTAGATGTTTACATCACGGCCGCGTTTGAAATTGTGCTGCCAGTGAACGCTCACCGTCTCTGCCGTGCCCGTGTAGTCAAGTGCCGAGAATGTGCCGCCGAGCGTGTAATGCGAGCGTGCATAACTCACACCGACACGCTCGCCCTGCTTGGCAATCGGTGTTGTGTAGGAGGCCGAGCCCGACCACATACCGCCGTTCGACAGAACGCCGCCGACAGAGAGCAGATCGCCCTCACGCGCGGGACTGGCATAGTTGACGAATGCACTGTACTGATAGCGTCCCGTATAGCGGTAGCCGCCGTTATCAACACCGACATAGCCCCATGTACGGTGTCCCTTGTTCTTGACATTGACGACAAGATCCGTCGTCCCCTGCCGGCTGCCTGCCTTCAGCTGCGTATTTGCCTCCACGCGTGAGAGATCGTTTGTCAGCCAGACACCTCGATTGAGCGTACTTTTTTTCACAAGCTCACCGGAAGAAATACCGATCTCGCGTCGGATTGCCTCCTCCTTGAGGTAGGACTCGTTGTTCACAATGATCTGATCGTAGTGTCCCGGTACAATGGTGAAATTCACCACACCATCCTTGAAGTTCTGTGGTGCGAGGTAGGCAAAGGCAACAAAATAGCCCTTTGAACGGAGGTATTTCGTAACCTCCTCTGCCTGCGCCTCGAGTTCTGCGAGCGTCGCATCCTTATGCCTATGCGCTGCAAGCACATCCGCAAGCTCCTCGGCTGTCACGGGATTCTCTCCTGAGAACGTATAGCGTGCAACCCAGATGCGCTGTTCGGCGGGTATGCTCATCTCTGCGGCAAGGGCCGAAGATGCACAGACGGACATTGCCATACAGGAGACAAGAAAGAAGCGCGCCGTATGTCCTCCGACACGCTGCACACCCGACCTCTTTTCCGTCGTATGTTGTTTCATTCGCATCTGAGCCTCCAAATATCTTTTTACTATTACTTCAATATCATTATCGTTTATCCTTGTCCCTATCTTAACATATAAACGACTTTGTTCCTAGATTCATTTGTTACTTTTGGATGGATTTCACAATTCTAATGTACTGTGTACTTCCTCATTCACCGCAAAGAAAAACCGCCTCCCCACATGGGAAAGCGGTTTCTCCAAATCAGTTTCTCAGTTTCGTCTGAATTACTTCAGCTCGACCGTTGCGCCGGCCTCTTCGAGCTTGCCCTTGAGCTCCTCAGCCTCAGCCTTGCCGACGTTCTCCTTGACCGGCTTCGGTGCGCCGTCAACGAGCTCCTTCGCTTCCTTCAGGCCGAGACCCGTTGCCTCACGGACAGCCTTGATGACGTTGATCTTCTTGTCGCCTGCAGATGCGAGAACGACCGTGAACTCCGTCTTCTCCTCACCGCCCGCAGCAGCCGGAGCAGCACCGCCGACCGCAGCAACAGCAACCGGTGCAGCAGCGCTGACACCAAACTTCTCTTCCATCGCCTTGACGAGCTCGGAGAGTTCGAGAACAGTCATGTTCTCAATGGCTTCCAGAATCTGATCCTTGTTCATGATATACCTCCAAAAAAATGTAATTTCTTATTTATTTTCTTATGCGGACGCTTTCTGCGCACGCACTGCATCAAGCACATAGACGGCATTGCGGATAACGCCCTGAAGCACGTTCACCGTGTTCGAGATCGGCGCATTCATGCTGCCCATGAGCTTTGCGATAAGCTCTTCGCGCGACGGGAGCGACGCAAGCGCCTGCACCTCGTTCGCCTCGATCACCTTGCCCTCAACGGTACCGACCTTGACGGACAGGATTCCCTTGTCGTCGAGCTTGTTTTTCTTGATGTAGTCACAGATAACCTTCGCAGGTGCAACTGCATCCTCAGCCGAGAACGCAAATGCCGTCGTGCCCTCAAGGTGCGGGTCAAGCCCCTCCAGACCGAGTGCATCGGCCGCACGGCGCACCATCGTGTTCTTTACAACGTGATAGGTAACACCTGCGGCACGCAGCTCGCGGCGCAGCTCTGTATCCTGTGCGACCGTAAGTCCCTTGTAGGTGGTAAAGACCGAGCCCTTCGCCGAGGCGAGCTGCTCTTTCAGCTTCTCGACGATGACTTCTTTCTTATGATCTGCCATGAACTAATTTCCCTCCTTTCGTACGAAGTACTCATCTTGGTACGTCCTTCCGTTCTCACAGGGCCTGAATATCCTCCACGCAGGTCTTAACTGCGCGTCCGGTGTTCCTCCTTGCTCAAACAAAAATCCACACCGATCTGAGCACTTTCCTGTGTTGGTGCTTTCGCACAAAAAATCTCCGGCTGCTCTACTGCCGGAGATGAATGTTCAAATTCACGTCCGGCCTCGGCAGGCGACATTGTCGTTAGATGCTTTCGCAAACCTGCTGTCTACAGCCCGGGGAAATTCCGTATGCGCTGATTAGCTGAGCGCAACGGGGACGGCAGGTCCCATCGTCGCCACAACCGTGATGGAGCGGATGTACTGCCCCTTTGCCGCTGCCGGCTTCACACGGATGAGCGTGTCGATGACTGCCTGGTAGTTCTCGCGGAGCTTATCCGCGTCAAACGACGCCTTGCCGATGGGGACATGGATGTTGCCCGCCTTGTCCGTGCGGTACTCCACCTGTCCTGCCTTGATCTCGCCAATCGCCTTCTTCAGATCCATCGTGACCGTACCGAGCTTCGGGTTCGGCATGAGTCCGCGGGGACCAAGCACCTTGCCCAGGCGGCCGACCGTGCCCATCATGTCGGGCGTTGCGACGGCGACATCGAAGTCGAGCCAGCCGCCCTGGATCTTCTGCACGATCTCATCCGAGCCAACGAAGTCCGCACCGGCGGCCTCCGCCTCTGCAACCTTTTCGCCCTTGGCGAAGACGAGAACGCGCTGGGTCTTGCCCGTGCCGTTCGGCAGGACAAGCGCACCGCGCACCTGCTGATCCGCATACTTCGGATCGACACCGAGGCGCACGTGCAGTTCGATGGTCTCGTCGAATTTGGCCGTTGCCGTCTTCTTTACGAGCTCCATCGCCTCCTGCGAAGCATAGAGCTTGCCGCTCTCGATGAGCTTCGCAGCGTCTTGGTATTTCTTACCAAACTTTGCCATGAATATCTCCCTTCGTGGTCATAGCGGGCATACACCCTTCCACTTCATCACAGGTGTTAGTCTGTGATCTCGATTCCCATGCTGCGGGCAGTGCCCTCGATCATGGATGTCGCCGCCTCAATCGACGCAGCGTTCAGATCCGGCATCTTGGACTCGGCGATCTCGCGCGCCTTTGCGCGCGGGAGCTTCGCGACCTTCGTCTTGTTCGGCTCGCCCGATGCCTTCTCAATGCCCGCCGCCTTCTTCAGCAGAACTGCTGCAGGAGGGGTCTTCGTAATAAAGGTAAAGGAGCGATCCTCAAAAACCGTGATCTCAACCGGAATGATGAGCCCCGCCTGCTTTGCCGTACGCTCATTGAAGTCCTTGACGAACGCCATGATGTTCACGCCCGCCTGACCAAGCGCAGGTCCTACCGGAGGAGCCGGTGTCGCCTTGCCCGCAGGAACCTGCAGCTTTACGACACGCGCAACCTTCTTTGCCATCGACACATCACCTCCTTTCGATGCGTATTTATGTAGGGGATCAGATCAGTTCGACCTGATCGATCTTGACATCCAGCGACTTCCCATCCACATCGACCTTCACGCCCATGCTTGACATATCAATCGATGTGATCTTGCCCGCATAGTCTTCGAATGCGCCCGAGGTGATGCGCACGGTATCCCCGACGTTCACCTTCGTACGGCGCGTCGGCGCACCGCCGACCGCCCCCGAAAGGATGCGCTCCGCCTCCTCGGCTGTCAGCGGGATCGGATGCTTCTCCGAACCGACAAATCCCGTAACGCCCGTCGTATTACGAACGACGTACCATGAGTGCTCATCGACGATCATGTCAACGAGAACATAGCCGGGAAACACCTTGCGCGGGACGACCTTTTCCTTGCCGTCCTTCATTTCGATCTCATTCTCAACGGGAACGACAACATTAAAGATCATCTCACTCATGCTCGCTGAGTGCATGAGCCGCTCAAGGTTCGCCTTAACCTTGTTCTCATAGCCCGAATAGGTGTGGATGACATACCATGCGCGGTGCGGGTTCGCCTGTCTGAGATAGAGTTCTTCCTTATCTGCCATATTGCTCTCCCGGTCTAGTAATGCAGTATGACCTGAAAGACACGCGCAAAAATCGTGTCACAGATCCAGATCAACGCGCAGACAACAACGATAGCGATGCCGACGACACCTGTATAGGTGACGAGCTCCTTCTTCGTCGACCACGAGACCTTCTTCATCTCTGCGACAACTTCACGCAGGAATTTGACTATTTTTCCCATGGCAGAGAGCGCTTACTTCGTCTCTTTGTGCGGCGTGTGCTTGCGGCAGAACTTGCAGTACTTGCTGAACTCAAGACGGTCCGGATTGTTCTTCTTGTTCTTGTTCGTGCGATAGTTGCGGCTATGGCACTCCGTGCACTCAAGCGTAATGTTGTTGCGCATGAATATCCACTCTCCTCGTTAGTTGTTGTGAAATCACTCTTACCAATTTATCATACTTGGAAAATGCTGTCAACGTATGCAGCGCATTTTCTCAAATGAAGCATAAAAGAACCCCCGAAGCGGGGGTAAAAGCCAAAATGGTGGCGGCACAGAGATTTGAACTCCGGACACTGCGGGTATGAACCGCATGCTCTAGCCAACTGAGCTATGCCGCCGGTGGTGGGCAGGGATGGATTCGAACCATCGTAATCCGAAGATGACAGATTTACAGTCTGTTGCCTTTAACCACTCGGCCACCTACCCATATGTCTATGCAATTTGGTTGCGGGGACAGGACTTGAACCTGTGACCTTCGGGTTATGAGCCCGACGAGCTACCGACTGCTCCACCCCGCGACAATATTGCTCGCGCATTGCGCTAACAAGACGATATTATACGGCAAAGGCAGCGGCTCGTCAATACCCAAAACAGAAAATGGAGCAGAAAATTATTCCGCTCCATCGTTTCCCGTCCGTTATTACTCTGCCGCGTCGCCGTCGAAGAGATAGGCATAGCGCTCCTTGAACTCATCGTGCGTCATGCGGTAGGCGTTTGCAAGCCCCGGATCGTCGAGATCGCCCTTTTCGAGACGCATCATGAATCCGCGGGCGATGCGATAGTGCACGGAGTTGATGTTGACCTTGCGCACCTTCGTCTTGCCCGTCTCGGGGTCGCGGATCTCATCGAACCGCATCGGCACCGCCTGATTGTCCTGAATCGTGATAATCGCGCCCGTATCGCCGCTCATCAGGAATTTGACGGCAGAGTAGCCAAGCGAGCGGCAGTAGTCGATGTCGTACGCGATCGGCGCCGTGCACCGCAGTTCATAGCCAATCTCCTTGTCAATGACGGTGATTGTGATGCCGAGCTTCTTCGTCTCCGCCAGTACCGCCTGCTTGAGAATCTCACCAAAGTCGAGCTCGCTGTAGCGGATGTGCCCGTGCTCGTCCGTGACGACATTGCCGAGCTTGGCAAAGTCCTCTTCGGCGATTTTCTCAATAACACCCTCGGCGATGACGGCAACGCCATAGTTGCGCCCTGTGAGGTAGCGCTTCACAATCGAGCCGACGATGACATCGACGACCTGCTGCAGAGGGATCTTGTCCTGTGCGAATTCCTCGGGGATGATCGTGATCGCCGCGCCCGCGCTGCGTCCCATGCCGAGTGCAAGATGGCCTGCCGTGCGTCCCATCGCGATGGTAAAGTACCAGCGGTTGTTCGTCGTGCTCGCATCCTCCATGAGGTTCTCGATCTCCATCGTGCCGAATGCGCGCGCCGTCTCGAAGCCGAATGTGGGAACGCCCTCGGGCAGTGGCAGGTCGTTGTCGATGGTCTTCGGGACGTGGACGACGTTGATCGTGCGTCCCATTTTACGCGCATATTCGGAGACCGCCATCGAGCTGAACGCCGTATCGTCGCCGCCGATGGTGACGACATGGGTCACGCCGAGCTCGGTGAGTGTCTCGACAACCGTGCGGAGGTCGGATTCCTTCTTCGTCGGATTGAAGCGCGACATCTTGAGGATACAGCCGCCCGTCAGATGGATGCGGCTGATGCTGGCGGGCTCGAGGCGGACATAGTTCTTCTCGCCGCGCGCGAGCCGTGAGAATCCATCGTAGATGCCGAGCACATCCCAGCCGTGGCGCGTCGCCTCACTGACAACAGCGGAGATAACGCTGTTGATGCCGGGCGCGGGACCACCCCCGCAGATAATCGCAATGACATTCTTGATCCCAATCATGAATATGCCTCCTCTTCGCAGAAAGCGCCGACAAATTCAGCGATTCCTTAGAATTATCTGTACACTATCATAAATTCGACAAAATGAATTGTTTTCCTTCTACATAAAAACTTTTGATCAGCGGCGCTTCCGGCTACGATGTCCGAGGTTTGTCACGGTCTTGCCCGCCTTCTTACTGCGCGGCTTTGACGCTGCACGTTTCGGAGCCGTCCGTTTTTGTCCCCCTGTGCGAGCGGCTGTCTGCCCGCTCGCCTCGTCAGGGCGTGTTTGGCGCGGCTTCTTTTTCACAGCGGCACGGCGCAGACGCTCCTTGAGCGCGGCTTCCATCTTGCGCAGCTTCTCGTGTTGGTGTGCCGTGACGAGCGTGATTGCCCGTCCCTTTGCTCCCGCACGTCCGGTGCGCCCAATGCGGTGGATGTAGTCCGTCACGGTCGGCGGCAGATCGTAGTTGTAGACGTGGGTCACACCCTCGATGTCAAGCCCGCGCGCAGCGATATCCGTGGCACAGAGAATCTGCAGCTTCGCCGCGCGGAACTGTCGCAGGACAAATGCACGCTGCGTCTGCGTAAGGCCGCCGCTGAGTGCATCGACAAGGTAGCCGCGCTGTGCGAGTTCCATCATGAGTGCGCGTGTACGTTCCTTGGTCGCGCAGAACACCATCGCGAGATACGGCGCCTCCTCGTTGATGGATGCACAGAGGCGGTCAATCTTCGTCCCCTCGCTCACAGAGAGGACGATCTGCTCGATATTTTCGAGCGTTGTCCGCTCTCCTTCAATATGGATCCGCGCAGGGGTCGTCATAAAGGTCTTTGTAAGCTGCACGATGCGAGCCGGCATGGTTGCGGAGAAAAGCGCGAGTTGGTAATCCTGCGCGGTCTTTGCAAGCAGGGCCTCCACATCCTCGATAAAGCCCATCTTGAGCATCTCATCTGCCTCGTCGAGGACGATCTTGTTCACGCTGCCGAGGGCGAGTGTCCCGCGCCGCACATGATCGAGCAGCCGCCCAGGCGTGCCGATGATGAGCTGCGGATGCCGGCGCAGCCTCTCCTTCTGTCGCTCGATGTCCGCACCACCGTAGATGACAATCGTGCCGATTCCGAGCTCAGACCCAAGCGGCTCGGCCACGCGCGCAATCTGGATCGCAAGCTCGCGTGTGGGTGCAATGACAAGTGCCTGCGCGACCTCGCCCTGCGGTTTGATCTTCTCAAGCAGGGGCAGGAGGAAGGCGAGCGTCTTGCCCGTGCCCGTCTGTGCCTGTGCGATGACATCGCGCCCCGCACGCATGGGCGGGATTGCCTGCTCCTGCACGGGGGTCGGCGCGGTAATCCCCTGTTTTTTGAGCAGTGCACACAGCGTCTCCGAGACACCGAGCTGGTCAAAATGCGTCATGATGAAAGCACCTCTGCCCCCGTCTCCGTGATGAGGATGGTCTTTTCCCACTGTGCCGAGAGCGTGTGATCCTTCGTGCGCACCGTCCATCCGTCGTCCGCATCCACCGTAACATCATAGTCACCCGCGTTGATCATCGGCTCGACCGTAAACACCATGCCGGGTACCATGAGCATGCCCGTGCCTGCCTCGCCCACATGCGGGACGAACGGCTCCATGTGAAAGTCTTTGCCGACACCGTGCCCGCCGAGTGCCGTGACGACGGAGTAGCCGTTCGCATGCGCCCAGTCGCCGCATGCCGCACTGACATCCCCGAGGAAATGCCACGGGCGTGCCGCCGCAATGCCGCGCTCCATACACTCCTTCGTCACCTGCACAAGGCGCTCCGCCGCAGCGGGCACCTTGCCCACGAGGTACATACGCGAAGCATCCGCGTAGTAGCCGCCAAGGATGACCGTCGAGTCGACGTTGACAATGTCCCCCTCCTTCAGCACATCCTTCTTCGAGGGAATGCCGTGGCAGACCACATTGTTGATCGAGGTGCAGATGCTCTTCGGAAACCCCTCAAACCCGAGGCAGGCGGGAATCCCGCCGCGCTCCACGATGTAGTCGTGCGCCGCACGGTCGAGCGTCTCCGTATCCACGCCCGGACGCACGAGCGTCTCCATGAGATCGAGCACGCCATCGTTGATGGCCGCAGCCCTACGGATCCCCTCAATATCCGCTGCGTTGTTGATGATCTTGCGCGGCGGGCGCACCTGTCCCTTGATCACGTCATAGCGAATGGACGCAATGCGGTCATCAAAGTCCGCATGACACTTCTTGTATTTCTTTCCGCTGCCGCACCAGCATAGATCGTTTCGATTCATTCCTTCGCCCCTTTATCTATTGTTGTTACCTCTGCATTATAGCCCGAAACTCCTCTTAAATCAAAGATTTTTCACCACACACGGGAAAATGCAGCACTTGACACAATGCGTGGAATGGGCTACACTTATCGCGCAATTGGTTCTGTAAAGAAGGTAATATCATTGAAGTGTATGCATACGCGGCTACTGTGCCTGGTGCTTGTTGCCGCAGTCGGATTCCTCGTTGCCGGCGGTATCGCTCTGCTGCAGACGACAAAGGGGGTTCCTGTCCTAAACTATCATCAGGTCGAGGAGAAGGACGGCAACCCGCTCACACTCTGGCCCGATCAGTTCGAGGCACAGATGGACTACCTCGCTGCCGAGGGCTATACGACAATCACGATCGACGAGATGATGGATGCCCTCGAAAATGGAACACCTCTGCCCGAAAAGCCCGTCATCATCACATTCGATGATGGCTATGCGGACAACTACGAGTACGCCTACCCCATTTTGAAAAAATATGGGTTCAAGGCCACCATCTTTCTTATCTATGATTTTACAGACACTTACCCAAACTATCTGACATGGGATCAGATCAACGAGATGAAAGAGTCCGGGCTCATCCACTTCGAGAGCCACACAATGACGCACGCGAATCTCGCCGAGCTCACGTCGACGGACGAACTGCGCCACGAAATCGCGGACTCGCATGACCTCCTCTCGGAAAAACTCGGCTATGATATGCACTACATCGCCTACCCCGGCGGGCGTGTCAATGAGGAGATCGAGGAGATCACGCGCGCTGCCGGATATCGCGGGGGCTTTACCGTGCACTACGGGCTCTCCACGCCGGAGGAAGGCCGCTATCAGATGGATCGCATCCCCATCTTCGGTGCGAATATGCACACCCTCACGCGTTTCAAACTGCGCCTCGCCTTTGCGCCGCTCATCGCACCTCTTGAGGATCTGCGGCTCACACTGCGTTCCTATGGCTTTACTGCACTTGCTGACTATCTGCTGATTCCTTGATATTGTTGCGAAAAATCTGTAAAAGAACAGGACAGCAGACAAAAAATATGCTATAATACTACCATTGGTTATTGTGTTTAAGGAGGGCTTTTCATGGATTTTGAAGCACTGGTCAAGGCAAAATTTGATGAAGCATACGCAGCGTCGGAGCATCCGAAGAAATTCTTCCTCACGGAGAACGGGCGCGGCGTTGTCGATGGCGGCGAGATGTACAACGCACTCCTCCACGATGTTCTCGACGTTGTGCAGAAGGCAATGGTCGGCATCCTCAAGGACAGCCACCATACCCATTGACACACATACAACCCAAATAACTGCGCAACACTTTGTCGGCAAGACAGGCAAAAGGAGCGACCGCACACAAATGCGATCGCTCCTTTATCGTATTCAGATTGTTTCGTAATGAAACGGCTCAAGCTCCCAGAGCACACCTGAAAGCAGCTTTAGGTCAACATCGGAGAAGACGCGCAGAGCCGGTCGGATGTTCTTCTCCGGGAAGATGGCGATGGTCGCCGCCTCCTCGCCGTGCTGAAAGAACGCCTCGACGGCACCGTGGTCAACATACACCCGCATGGAGAGCGTATCCTCGGCATACAGCTTGAAGACGCGTTTGCCGCGCCCGCCGAGCTTCATACCCGTGCGGTCGATGGTCATGACCTGCTCGAGACGGTTGTAGCGGAAGACGAGCTTTTCAAGTCCGAAGACGAGTTCGACAGAGACCGTATATGCCTCCCCCATCGTGAGATCGAGGATGAACTCCGTGAGATCGTAGAGGGTCGCAGAGAACTCGCTCTCCCCCTCCGCCTCCATCGTGCGCTCGGTCTCGCGGTGACGCAGTGCCTTGAGTTCGCTGACCGGCTCGGAGAAGATATGTCCCTGCCGCAGCGTCAGCACGCGTGGGAGCGTCAGGCTGTGCATCCACCCCTCCTCGCGTGTCGGGTACTCGTCCTCGCGGTCGGGCATCCCCATCCAGCCGATGAGGATGTGCCGCCCCTCGTGCGTTAGGATCTGCGGCGCATAGAAGTCAAAGCCGTGATCGAGCTCCTTGAACCGCCCGTGCATGAGCATCTCCATTGCATCCATCGAGGCGTGTCCCGCGATGTAACCTGCCTGATAGACGTTCTGACGGTCGTAGGCACGCGCCTCCACCCCCTGCGGACAGAACACGAGAACATCGCAGTCGCCGAACGAGAGGAGATTCGGGCACTCCCACATATAGCCGAAGTCCTTCAGCTGCGTGCGGAGTTCCCCGAGACACTCCCAACGGATGGGCGCCTCGCGATAGACGAGCACGCAGCCGCGCTCGTCTGCCGTCTGCGCACCGATGACGAGATGGCGCACGCCGCGCCAGTCAAAGAGATAGGGGTCGCGGAAATGCGCCGTAAAGCCCGCAGGCGGGCCGTCGATGATGATCTCCTCTTTTTTGACCGCGCCCGCAGCCTTGGTAAACGTGCCGAACCGCTGCACAGAGCTGCGGTTGCCCTGCTCGTCCTTTGCATTGCAGGTGTAGAGAACGCGCAGACGCCCGTCCTCCTCCGTACCGCAGCCCGAGTAGCAACCGTCCTTGTCATGCTCGTCCGTCGGCCAGAGCGCGAGCTGCGGGATGCTGTAGGTGCAGAAATCCCGTGTCTTCGTGTGCGCCCATGATTTATTTTTATGTGCGCAGCCGAACGGATTCCACTGGTAGAAGATATGGTATGCGCCGTTATGATAGGTCATCCCGTTCGGGTCGTTGATGAGGCCGAACGGCATTTCGAGATGAAAGCGGTTGTGCCAGCGATGCGTGAAGGGGAATCCCTCCGCAAGCCGCGCGTCGATTGCCCGCTTGTCAAAGTTCTCCACAGTGCTCACTCCTCAGGGCGGAAGAAGGTGAAGGTCAGACCAAATGCCACGCCGAAGCCGACCGCATTGACGAGAACGTACTCAGCGAGGTGGTCAAGATAGAGCAGCGTGCCCGGCAGCACCGTGATGCCCATGCCCGTGCCCGCGAGATGCAGGAAGCCCGCAATCGCGCCTGCGCATGCGCCGCCGACGAGACCGTAGATGAACGGCTTCATGAAGCGCAGGTTGATACCGAAGATCGCCGGCTCCGTGATGCCGAGGAACGCAGGAACTGCCGAGGAGATGTAGAGCGCACGCTTCTTTGCATCGTGCGTACGCGCCGCGACAGCGACCGCAGCACCGCCCTGCGCAACAATCGCCCCCGTGATGATCGCGTTGAACGGGTCAAGCCCCGTCGATGCGAGCAGCTGCACCTCGAGCGCGTTGAAGACATGGTGCACGCCGAACACAACGATAACCTGATGCACGCCGCCGACGATGAAGCCGCCAATGCCGTACGGGAGCTCCAGGAAGGCACGCACCGCGCCGAAGATGCCGATCTCAAGCGTGTGCATGATGGGTCCGATGATGAGCAGACCGAGCAGCATCGAGACGAAGAGTGTCAGGAACGGGGTCACGATGAGGTCGATGATGTCGGGCACGAAGGTCTTGAACCACTTTTGCAGACGCGCGGCAAAGATGCCGAGCACGAGTGCGGGCAGCACCGAACCCTGATAGCCGACGACGGGGATCGGAATGCCGAGGATGTCCATCGAGAGCGGTACGGCATCGCCCGCCGCAATCGCATACGCATTTGGCAGCTGCGGCGCGACCAGCATGAGACCGAGCACGATGCCGATGACGGGCGTACCGCCGAATCGGTTCATCGTCGACCAGCAGACAAGCGCGGGCAGGAACGCAAACGCCGTATCGGTGAGAATCTGGCTCATGCGGAGCAGATTGTCGCTCATCTCGACACCGAGACTTTGCGCTGCGCCGCGCAGCCCCATGAAAAGACCGGTGGCAACAAGCACGGGGATAATCGGAACGAACACGTCGCCGAGCGTGCGCGAGACCTTCTGCAGCGGCGTCATCTGATCGTACGCCTCCTGCTTGCTGTTCACCGCGCCCACGAGATTCGTGCCCGCGACGAATGCGTCGAACACCTTGTCGACGAAGCCCGTGCCGAGGATGATCTGGTACTGTGCGGCGGCGAAGAACTGCCCCTTCACGCCGTCGATGTTCTCAATCGCCTTCTCGTCGATGATCGACTTGTCGTTGACGATGAGGCGCAGACGCGTCGCACAGTGCTCGGCGCTGCGGACATTGCCCGTGCCGCCGACATACTTCCAAATGAGCTTTGCAACACGCTCCTCCTTCGGCAGATTCGGATCGATGTCATCCTCCGCCGGAGCCGCTGCTGCAGGTGCTTCCTCGGCAGGCTCATCGCCGCCCGAGGAAATCTCCGCATCGCCCAGTGCGAACGTGATCTTCCCGTAATCTGCCGCATTTGTCACGAGCACGGGGGTTGTCGTTTCATACCCCTCCGCGCGGATCGCCTCGGGATCGAACTCGAGCAGCAGCTGTCCGCGCTTTATCATATCCCCCTGCGCAACGTGCGCCGTGAAATGCTTGCCCTCGAGCTTCACCGTATCCACACCGACATGGATGAGGAGATCCACCCCGTCCACCGAGTGAATGCCGATGGCGTGCTTCGAGCCGAATAGCACCGTGACCTCGCCGTCCACCGGCGACACCACGCGCCCCTCCGGATCGGCAATCGCCGCACCGCGCCCCATCGCACCGCTCGCGAACGCCGGATCCGTCACCTCCGAAAGTGGGATCAGCCGTCCCCGCAGCGGACTGTCCAAACGAATGTCCTGCATATCAAGTCCCCCCTAGTAACAATGACAGCTTAGAATCTTTCCATAATATACAGATCCCTTGCGTCAAAGTGTACTAATTTCCTTTTCATTTGTCAATGCAGGAAGATGCGAAAAGGTTTTACAACGGATGGTGCTTGTGGTAGAATAATCCTAAGAAATCGATGGGTATTTCGGAGCATAATCCGGGGAGGCATTACAAATGAGTATAAAATATGAGATCAGCATTACATCGATCGGCAAGCTGGCACGAAAATTCCTTGAGACAAACAACAGCGTCATTCTGCTCGACGAGGGTGCACACCCAAATCTCGCCGAAATGGTCCTTGAACATACGCCTGACGAGCTTGCGGAAGATATCGTACCGGGTGATACGCTCTCCATCGGAAAGCAAAAATACAAGGTTGTTCGCGTTGGGGAGAATGCGAACGACACGATCCGCGAGAGCGGTCACTGCACGCTCCTCTTCAACGCGAAGGGCTCTATGCCCGGTCAGATTGAGGTTGAGGGGACGATCATCCCGTCACTTTCACAGGGCCTTAAATTCTCCTTCGCCGGGAAATAACACGAAATCAAAACCACCAGTGTTCGGCGGGCTCGTCGGTACATGGGAGTACCAGCTCGACCTTGCGCTCATCTTCGTCGCCTATATGTGCCTTTCGTACTTTTACGGGCAGCGGCACATACGAAAACAGCACACATAAAAATCCCCAGCGAGGGGATTTTTTTATCTACATGAGCACGTCCATTGTATCAAAAATTGGCAGGAGTACAGAGAGCACGACAAAGAAGATCATCGCGGCGATGACAACGATCATTGCCGGCTCGGCAAGCGCCTCGACCCGTGCGGCATATGTGCCTGATCTCCTCCTGCAGTAATCCGCTGCGTGCTGCAAGAGCCCCTCTAAATCACCCGCCGCCTCACCTGCAGAAAGCATACCGCGCAGGAGTGTGGGTAGGCAGCGCTCATGTGCAATCACCTGTGCAAAGGTACGGCCTTCGACCAAGCTTCGCTCCATCTTGGCAAGATTCTGCGCAATTGCACGGTTCCCCGCCACAGAGCGCGCAAGCCCCACGGCACGATCCAAGCGAATGCCGCTGTGCAGCAAAATAGCCAGCGTACGCAGGATCATCTGCCACACAGCAAATCGTACGAACATCCCGATTACGGGTACGCGAAGAAGGAGTGCATCAACGGCAACGCGCAGGGACGGTATGCGGAGCAGCAGAACGACAGAGCTGCAGATCCCGACCGCAAGAGCAGGGAGCAGATATGGGTGTACGGCCGTAGTGTCTGAGAGCGAGAGCAAGATCCGCGTCGGCAGAGGAAGCTCCGCGCCTAGATCATGCAGGAGCGCTGCAAAGACGGGCAGGACAAATATCGTCATCAACAGAATGGAAAAAAGTGTCGCCGCCAACAGAAAGAGTGGGTAGGCGAGCGCACTGCGCACGGATTCACGCAGCACATGAGCCTCTGTGAGAACAGCCGCAGCCTCTTGCAGAATCGCATCGAGCGTTCCGCTCTCCTCGCCGGCACGCACCATTCCAATGAGGCTCTTCGGAAACGACTTCGCCTGCATCTCCATCGCCTGTGACAGCGGCAGACCGCGCAGGACCTCCGCATGCAGTACCGCAACGGCGCGCCCGCAGGCAGAATCTCCGCTTCCTTCGGCCAGACATGCCAGTGCCTCATGCACGGGCAGTCCCGCTCTAAGAAGTGCCGACAACTCATGCAGGAATGCGATCCGCTCTTCCGCTGAGATCCCGACGGACAGCCGCAGCATGGGCGGCAGCCGGAAACTGCGGGGCTCTCCGATATGGAGGGCGATCTTCCCCTCTGCCGCGAGTGCACGTACCGCGGCAGGGGCCGACTCTGCCGCAATCGTCCCATGCACAGCGGCCCCATCCGCCGAACGCGCACGATACGAAAACCTCTTCATGCGATCACGCCCTTGGCCCGCAGGGCCGCCTCCGCCATCTCACAGGTCTGCATCCCCTGTGCCGCTCCGCTCATCATCACAGAGGCGAGCTGACTGTAATTCCCCTGACGAAGGATATTGCGCACAGCAGACGTTGCAGAGAGTACCTCGAATGCCGCAACACGACCGCCTCCCCTCTTTGGCAGTAGGCGCTGTGCAAAGATGCCGATCAGAACATCAGCAAGCTGCGCACGCACCATATCGCGCACATCCGGCGGAAACATGCCCTCTACGCGCAGCGCCGTCTGTGCCGCACTGCGCGTATGGAGTGTCCCAAGCACAAGCACTCCTGTCGTCGCCGCCATGAGTGCCGCCTCCATCGTTGCGCGATCACGGATCTCACCTATGAGCAGGATATCCGGATCCTCGCGCAGTGCACTCCGTACCGCATCCGGATACGCAGAGAAATCCCGCCCCATCTCACGTTGACTGAGAAAGGAACATGCGGGTGAAAACAGATATTCAATGGGATCTTCCAGCGTGATGATGTGCACGCTTCGTGTTTGATTGACCACATCGATCAGTGCAGCGAGCGTTGTCGTCTTACCTGCCCCCGTCGCTCCGCATACGAGTGCAAGGCCGTCCCGCCGCGCCGCAGTCATCTGCAGCACCTGCGGCATGCCAATGTCCACGGGGGTTGGGATGCGCGCGGGGAGAAGGCGCAGGGCAAGCCCTGCGCCGCCCTGCATGCGATAGGCATTCACGCGAAAACGCCGCCCCGCATACGTCCATGCGAAATCAATGTCACGTGTGCACAGAGTCGCACGCTGTTCCGCCGAAAGGATCCGTTCGAGCAGGACATCCACGGTATCGGAATCGGGAATGCACTGCTCCGGTACGAGTATGCCGTCCACACGCATCTGTATGCGCTGGCCGGATGCAATGTGCAGATCGGACGCACCTGCAGAAATCATGCGCCGTACGATATCCGCACACAGTTCCCTCTCATCCATAGAGCGCCCTCCCCACCTCCGCAAGCGTAGTCTTTCCGGCGAGCGCCTTTGCTGCGCCGTCCTGCCACAGCGTCACCATGCCCTCTGCCGTGACCGCGCGACGCAGCACCGCCCGGTCTGCGGCCGCAAGAATCGCTGTTCGGATATGCTCGGAAACGGGAAGGATCTCATGAATCGCCATACGTCCACGGTAGCCTGTTCCATGACAGTGCCCGCATCCACATCCCCGCACGAGCTTCATACCCTCTTGGTACTGTTCCCCAAGCTGCACAGCTTCACGGGAACCAACAGGAACAACATATTCTTCACAGCAGTGCTCACACACGCGCCGTACAAGACGCTGTGCAATCACCCCCGAGAGGGTCGCCGCGAGCAGATACGGAGGTACGCCCATCTCGATCATGCGAAAGATCGCTGAGACCGTATCCTCCGTATGCAGTGTGGAAAAGAGCGCGTGCCCCGTAAGCGCGATCCGCACCGCCATCTCTGCGGTCTCCCGATCGCGTATCTCGCCGAGCAGGATCTTCTGTGCATCCTGCCGGAGTGCTGCGCGCAGCCCCGCGACAAAGGTCAGCCCTGCCTCAGGATTCACCTGAAACTGGCTGATACCGTCAATCCTGCGCTCCACGGGGTCCTCAAGTGTCATGATGTGACAGCTTGGTTCGTTCAGCGCCGAGAGCGCTGCGTAGAGCGTTGTCGTCTTGCCCGAGTTCATCGGCCCGCACAGGAGGAGCAGCCCGGTCGGTCGATGAATCAGCTGTTCAAACAACTCCTGGTTGCGTGTGGTAAACCCCAACTCCTCACAGCCAAGAAATCGCTCCTCCGCATCCATAATGCGTACGACCATCCGCTCGCCATCCAGCACGGGAAGCACGGCCACGCGCATATCAATTGGACGGCCGCCATAGACATAGCGGATCTGTCCGTCCTGCGGGCGATTGCGCTTTGCGGTGTCGATGCCCGCCATCACCTTCAGACGTGCGATAATGACAGGGGCAAGCTCCGGCGGGAACTGGAGCGGACGCTCCCGCAGGAGCCCATCCACACGAAGCCGAACACGAAGTCTGCCGCCCACCGGTTCGAGGTGAATATCCGTCGCCTCCTCCATGAGCGCCGTATCCAGAATGGCATTGACCAGTGTCAGCACATGACTGCCGCGCACACCTTCCGCAGAGGCACTGCGGCGCAGTTCACGCACCGCCTCTGCCACGAGGCGCTGTGCTGCCTCCCGCTCCATGGCAAACACTCCCTTCAAAGTGTCATGTCTTTCCGCTCATCATAATCCACAGAGAGAAGATACAGCCCGCATGCCGGTGCCGTTGGGCTCGCGAACCGCCGATCAAGCGCGTCAAAGATCTCTCTGAACCGCTCCACAGATATTCGTCCGAGCCCGACATTCACCACCGTACTTATGATGTTGCGCACCATGTGATAGAGGAACCCATTGCCGTGCAGACGGCAGGAAAGCCGTCCGCTCCCCTCCTCCGTGAGGCGGATCTCATCGAGCGTGCGTACGGGCGACATCGGCGCTCCGCCTGCCGCCCGAAACGATGAATAGTCATGCGTTCCGACGAGCATGGCAAGCGCCGCACGCATCGCCTCCAGATCAAGCGGATGAAAGATCTGCCACGCATAATTGCGCGTAAAAGGATTCGGCGCAGTGCACTGCTCCAGACGATAGACATACGCCTTGCCCGTCGCCGAGTGCCGCGCACTGAACTCGCGCCCCGCCTCCCATGCCTCTGTAACGACAATATCGGGCGGCAGGAGACCATTCACCGCACGCGGCAAGCGCTCCGTCGGAATGCGCCCATCCGTAAAGAAGTTGACCACCTGCCCGTATGCATGTACGCCCGTGTCCGTACGCCCTGCGGCGGCAAGTTCCACCGTCTCCCCGCAGACCTCACGGAGAGCGCGCTCGAGCACATTCTGTACGGCAACGACAGGCGGTGTCTGCCGCTGAAACCCGTGGTAGTTCGTCCCGTCGTAGGCAACCGTAAGGGCGATATTGCGTGCGCGCGCCTTCATCATCTCCACGTTCTCAGGGCGCAATGAGCAGACCTCCGAGACTCACGGCGCAGATCCCCGTCGCACCGGCGACAAACACGGCAATTGCCGCATAGTCGAGCCGCCCCGTGCACAGTTCCTTCATCTGTGTGCGTCCCTCACCGCCGCGATAGCAGCGCGCCTCCATCGCGAGCGCCAGCTCATCGGCGCGTCGAAACGCCGAGAGGAACAGCGGCACGAGGATCGGCACGACTGCGCGCAGCCTCTGCATCATATTTCCGCGCTCAAAGTCCGCCCCGCGCGCCTTCTGCGCCTTCATGATGCGATCGAGCTCCTCGAGCAGCGTCGGAACAAAACGCAGGGCGATCGTCATCATCATCGAGAGCTCATGTACGGGCACACGAAAACGGCGCAGCGGAGAGAGCAGCGCCTCGAGCCCATCCGTCAGACGCAGAGGGCTGGTCGTCAGTGTCAGCAGCGTACTGAGGAGAATGAGGAGTACCAGCCGCAGCGCGATGTATGCACCGCGTGCAAGGCCCTCCCACGATGCCGCAAAGGGCCCCGCTCGAAAGAGTTCCGTGCCGGGCGTCATAAAGAGGTGCACACCGAACGTAAAGAGCACAATCCAGAGAATCGGACGGATCGAGCGCAGCTGCATGCCGAGCGGCACCTCAGAAAACACCATCAAAAGCGCAACGCTCACGGATAGTGCGAGAAATCCTGCCGCGTTTTCCACAAAGAATATGAGCAGCAAAAAGAAGAAAAGCAGGACGATCTTTACGCGCGGATCCATGCGATGCAGAAAGGAATCTCCGGGCAGGTAACGTCCGATTTGTATATCATTCAGCAAGAATTATCACTTCCATTTTCTTTTTTCCATTATAACATTAAAGATAGGCTTTTTCATTTCTTTTTTGCCGAATTAATGATATAATTCTCACGAATATTAGGATGTTATATTATATCTCCTCATCCGTTTATTGTGGAAGAAATAATTTCGATGCAGCACAAAATATAAAGCGAGGTTCTTTGATGGAAGAAGTATTTATTGGTCGTCAGGCCATTTTAGATCAGCAGAAAAAGGTATACGCATACGAAATTCTGTTCCGCAGTGGACTTAAAAACGCTTTTGACCCGACGCTGGACGGCAATATCGCAACACAGAGCGTCATGGTAGGAGCAATGCTCGAATTCGGCATGAAAAAACTGGTGTCCGACCGAAAGGCATTCATCAACTTCACCGAACAGAACCTGCTGAACCGCGCACCAAAGCTCCTCCCCCCCGAAAATGTCGTCGTAGAAATCTTGGAGACAGTGCAGCCAACACAGGATATTTTGGAGGCAGTACGCGAACTCAAGGAGGACGGGTATAAAATTGCACTCGATGACTTTGTCCTCCTGCCCGGCTACGAGCCGCTCATCGAGATGGCGGACATCATCAAGGTCGATTTCCGCATCACATCATCCCCAAAAGAACGCCTGAAACTGCGTGAAATCATGCCCAGTCACATCCGCCTGCTCGCGGAAAAAATCGAAACCGAGGAGGAGTTTCAGCAAGCACTCGACTTTGGTTATGTACTCTTTCAAGGCTATTTCTTCTGCAAGCCGACAATTCTGCGCCAGAAAAAGCTCACAGGCAATGCCATCTCGCGTATGCGCCTCCTCAAGGAAGTCAATCGGAAGGATCTCGACTTCGCCTCCGTCACCAAGGCGATCTCATCGGATACAAACCTTGTTCACAAGCTGCTCACCTACATCAATTCTGCAGGGATCGGCCTCAGCAACCACGTATCCAACTTGAAGCAGGCGACGCTTCTGCTGGGTGCCGCCGGCGTACGACGCTGGGTAACGCTCATCAGTCTTCAGACCTTCTCTGAGGACAAACCGCCCGAACTCTTCACCCTCTCGCTCCTGCGTGCAAAGTTCTGTGAACTCATTGCCGCCGACCTCAATCGCCCTGGTCTGACACCGGATACGGGATTCCTGATCGGCATGTTCTCCCTGCTTGATGTTCTCTTGACCCAGCCCATGGAGGAAGTACTCAAAGAAGTGGCACTCGCAGATGATCTCAACGATGCCCTTCTCGGCAAGGACAACGACCTGCGCCGTATACTCGATCTCGTCATCGCCTACGAACAGGGCGACTGGGACAAAGTAGCCTCTTGCTGTGCGCATGAAAAGATTGCACCCGATAAACTGAAAGCGAACTACGACACCGTACTTGAGTGGTACAACATGCTCCAAAGCGTCAGCTAAAACGCATAGTAAAAGCCCGTCGGACTTGCTCCGTCGGGCTTTTTGCATGCCGTATACAGATATTATTTGGGGTTGTACTCCACAATCGTAATTTTTTTGTTCTCGTTGAGATCGATCACCTCGTCCTCCGAGATCGTAACGATCGGGAGCGGCACAACGCCGTGCGGATATGCCGTGATCGTGCCCTCGCGATGATTGCTGAGCAGTACGCGCGAACCGAGGAACGCATTTTTGATGTTCGTCAGCACGGGAATGCAGACCTCCGGGTCGAGTGCAGTATACATCTGACGTGCAATCTCTGCCACCGCATCAAACGGCGTACGGCGCGGATAGCCCTCACGCTCGACCGTGATATTATCATAGAGATCAGCGACAGCAACGATGCGCGCGTAGAGGTGGATATCATCGCCCTTGATGTTGAAGGGGAATCCGCTCCCATCCATGCGCTCATGATGCTGCAGAGCGGCAAGGCGTACCCCCTCTGTCAGCCCAGCAACATTGTTGAGAATTTGTGCGCCGTCCACCGTATGCTGGATGTAGCGCTCATAGTCATCCCCCTCAAGTGTCGCGATATTCTTCTCCAGCAGACGCTGGTCAAACTTCGACTTGCCGACATCGTGCAGGAATCCTGCGAGCACGATATCCTTCGCCGTCTCACGGTCCAGCTTCATCCACTTCGCAATGACACCCGAGAGAATCGACACTCGTAGGGAGTGATTGTAGATGTCACTCGCCAAATGATTGACCTCGTTCAGATAGTCAATCGTCCCACTGCGGCGCGAGAGCGGCAGGAGATCCGCCTGCACCATCTCATTCGTCTCGGCAACAGGCACATTTCCTGTCTTTTTTGTCTCTTCAAAAATCGACTGCGCCGTCCCGACCACATTCTCATACTGCTTGATGAAAAGGTTGCTGCGCGAGAAGATCGGAGACTGCTCCGCCCTCAGTTCGTTTTCGTCCTTGATGTAGACAACAGGAACCTTCAGAAACTTGAGACGCGTGATATGCGCCGCTGTCAGCTCCGTATTCTCCGATACAACAACCACGCGTTTGGCATTGACGATCGTTCGCGCAAGTATCATTCCATTTTCAAGATCATCCACGGATATTGCACGCAAGATAAGCCCTCCCTCGATGTATGCTCTATATAACGCACGAAACTATTACACCTATAAATAGTTCGACCTTTGTGAAAAAAACCCTGCTTCTATAAAATAAAACTTGACTTTACATTAAATTTCTTTTGTTTTGAGCATAGACACGCTATTTCCCGATATATATCTTATCCTCGTTCATCCCCTCACCTCCTCTCTGTGCGATTGTTCGGATTGCCGAACTTCTGGGGGGGTAAAAAAATATTCATCAAGCTGCGAAAGATTCTGATTCAACAACCTCATGGAATCCATCATTTCTTGCTGTGTGAACTCCGAGCAGTTGTTGAGCTTCTGGCTAAGCGTAGACTTTGACATGCCGAGAGCCTCGGCAAATCGGTCTTGCGTGCCAAACACCTCCCTGATTTTCCCTCGTAGCTTATCGTAAGAAAAACTCACCAATTTCACCTCGCCTCCAATGTTCGGTTTTCTTAACCATTCATAGAATAACACCTTTATGGATTTCTTGCAATAACTTTTTTCAAGTTTTCCGAACTTTTTCTTGAAATCGCTAAATTTAGTTGTGTTTTCCGAATTTCTGCTATATAATCACCTCAAGGAGGTTTTTATATGGGTACGTTTTCAGAACGTCTGCGCACTTCGATGGATGAGGCAAACATGAAAGCAGTTGAACTTCATGAGCTGACGGGCATAAGCAAGGCGTCAATCAGCGAATATCTATCGGGAAACTACGAACCAAAACAACGGAACATATTCAAAATTGCACAGGCGCTAAATGTATCCCCCAGCTATTTAATGGGGGTTAGCGACACGCCGCAATCCCCCGCCCCCGCATCCGACGATCTGCCCACCGTGTCCCCCACGGGGCAAAAGATCGACGCACGAACGCGCCGCCAGCTTGAGGCGGTTCTCGATGACGATAACCTCACATATAACGGTGTTGTCCTCAACGGAGAGGACAAAGAAAAGGTAAAAAAGGCACTCGAACTCATCTTCTGGGATGTCAAAGAGAAAAACAAACGCAAGAAGGGTTGACCCGAAAGAGCCTAGAGGGGACGGATGGCGATGGATACACAGAGATTGATAGCAGATGCACTACAAACATTACGGGATTTTCTGAATGATTGCCTCTCCTCAAACGACACACGCGAAAACAAACGTGCTTCCCTGCTTTCGTACTGGATTAAGAACTATATTCAAATGCTGCGCCATGAACGCCCGCAATCATATCGCAGATTTCAGCGTGGAGATGTCGTAAAGGTAGATTTTGGCTTCCGTATCGGCTCGGAGCACGGAGGTCTTCATTATGCCGTGATTCTGAACTCCAACGATTCTCGACGAGCCCCTGTTGTGACTGTCGTACCTCTCACGTCTCTAAAATCTGAGGAGCAACGAAACTCCCTGCATTTTGGAGAAATTGACCTTGGCGATCAGCTCGTTCAAAAATTGCGCAACAAGCTGACACAATCGCCGACCCCCGCGCTGCAAAGAGAGGTCGACCGCCTTAAAATAGGCAGCATCGCTCTGACGAATCAAATTGTCACGATCAGCAAAGTACGAATCACCGATCCTGTGCGTGGAAGCTCGCCGCTTTCGGGCATCCGTCTTGATTCAGATGCGATGGACAAGATCGACACTGTTTTGAAAGTCTTTTTGTTCACCAACAACTAGTCCTTTCCGCTTGACGGATTCTCCCTGTTCGTGTATTATAATAATACACATGCCCTTCGCGGGCTCGGTCGTATGACCGCTAGGACACAGGAGAACCCAGTCAAGTTTGACTGGGTTCTTTCTTTTTTACAAAGCCTTTCATACGGGTTATAATGCAGATACAAAGCGGTCATGAGCCGCAATATCTGATTCATGCTCCACGAGAGCATAAGAACCCCCCCGTATGGCGTTGTCATACGGGGATTTTGCATTTTCCACAAACATATCACCACAAAAGAGGTGAAGCTGATGAACATTCCGCTCCGCGTCAAGAATCTGGTTGCCAGACATGACACCTCAGACCCGTTAAACTGTCTTGTCTATTTTGTCAGCCTACCACCAACGGTCAACGGTTTCTGGAAGTGCCTATTAAATCGGAGGATTATTGCACTCCATAAGAATCTGCCCGAATGGAAGCAAGCGGCTGTCCTTTGTCACGAGCTCGGACACATCATATGCCACGGAAGATATACCGCCTTCTCGATGCGAAATGCCTCATACTCTAATACGCGTATTGAGCGAGAAGCAGATGAGTTTGCAACATATCTGATGGCCTACCGCTACAATCTGGACGAATATTATGTGGCCAGTTTCTCTCGGAGGGATGGAGGGCATAAAAAGCCGCCATCGTAGGCGGCTTGTATAATCTGTATCAACTTTTCATTGTTTCCATATGTAGCAGGAGCTTCCCCACTCCGCCGAGGACACAGGAGGCAAGCAATATGATCGCTATGACAACAACCAGTGCACAAGCAAGACCTGTGACAGCGCCAAACACAATACCGAAAGCACTGCCGAAGCTGACACTGAACGCACTCCCGAGAAAGCTATTCACAAGCTGATATAACACATCCATAAGTACCACTCCTTACATGAAAGGATCTGCTCTTTATGTTGGATAATCTAACACTTCCATCCCTTCCTGATACCGTGAAAGAGAGAATGTATGATGATGCGCTTCATCCGGCAGCCAAAGAAGGTGGGAAAGCCCTTGAAACCATCATGCTGATTATAAATAAATTTGCATCCCCGTTCCGAACGTGGGCGACTAAAGGAAAAGAAAACACTGAGAAATTGGCAGAAGAAGTACAACAACGACTTGCTACAATCCCACCAGAGAACATCACAGAGCCCAAAAGTGAAATCGCGGTTCCTGCAATCATGGCAAACTCATATACCAGCAGCGAAAACCTACGTTCATTATATGCAAATTTACTGGCCAAATCAATGGACAAAACGGAACGATCGGCGCATCCATCCTATGTCGAGATCATAAAACAGCTGAGCTCCGATGAGGCGCTGTTACTGAAGAGTACCCTCCTATTAAAAGAATCGATTCCTATATGTTCCTTACGTTGCCAAAAACCATCCAAATTTTATAACACTGATAAATTGACTCTCCATCCACAAAACATTATCAGAGCTTTCACGGAGGGATATGATCTTCTCCCCTACTATATTCCACAAATAACCCTTTTCTCTCCTGATGAACTATCCATCATGATTGATAACTTATTGAGACTGAAGTTGATTGACCTCCCTTATGATCAATACCTGACAGCAAAAGATTCATATATTATTTTTTATAAAGATGCCTTTGTGACTGATATTCAAAATTCTCTTGAAACCGATGAAGCATCGGAGGGATTTGAATTGGCTCACATTATGAAAATGATCTCCCCCACGCCATATGGCAGAATGTTTTATAACGTATGCGTAAATTGACCCTCTGGAATATCAAGTAATGAATCCTTTTGCGTTATCGAAGAACTCAACTGTGAAAAATCAGCTCTTTTTTCCCAGTTGGACACCCAAGTAGGAAAATATCACGTTTTCTTCCCACATAAAAAACCGCCCACCGTGCTACCAACACGATGAGCGGCGAAGCAAGCAATCTCCGAGGAGATATACCCGCACTCTCAAGCGAAAGTATATCACACCTTCGGGGATTATTCCACATCGAATCTTCGGAGGTGTTTATTATGCCAACCAAACGCAAGGACGGGCGCTATCAGTCAAGCGTGACCGTCGAGAATCCCATTACGGGCGAACGGGTCAAACGGTACATCTACGGCTACAGTCTGAAGGAGCTCGAAGTCGAGCGGAGGCGCATTCTCGCTGCGAATATTTCCGACTTCCTACAGGTCGAAACGTTCCACAACTTCGTCGAGGAATTCCTGACGATGAAGCGCGATGTCGACCGCCTCGAAGAATCAACGCTGCTCACCTACCGCAGGTTCTGCGACCGCCATATCCTCCCGCACATCCCCGAACACACACGGATCGCCGATATCAAGCCCGTGCTCATCAAGAAAATCCTTGCGGGGATTGCAGGAAATGCCAGCCGCCATCTTGCCTATACTCTGTTCAACTCCATTTTCAAGGCGGCAAAGTTCGAGCAGCTGATTGCGGTGAATCCGATGGACTTTGTACGCACGCCGAAGCTCACCGCCACACCTGCGGGCATTGTAACGCCCGAGATCTATCAGGCACTGCTCTCGGAGATCAGCGGCTCAGAGCTCGAATACGTCTTTAAGTTCGCATGGGATACGGGGTTGCGCCGTGGTGAGATCGTCGCGCTGCGCTGGTCGGACTTCGATCAAAAGAACGCGCGTATCCATGTCACAAAGGCACGCAAGCGCGGTCGGCAGGAGTACGAGGGCGTACCAAAGACACCGAACAGCATCCGCATCGTCACGCTCACCGATGCCGCCATGAAGAACCTGCTCGCATGGAAGAAGGTGCTCGCCGAAACGCTTCTTGCCGACGGGATCCGTCTCTCAGACGGAGACTACGTCTTCCGCTCCCTTGTTGATATCTCAGAACCGATGGAGCTGATCACGCTCACGGTCACATTCTTTCAGCTCAAGAAACAGCTGAACCTACCGTCCAACCTCCGCTTCCACTCGTTCCGGCACACACACGCAACGCTCCTTGCCGAGCAGGAGGTCAGCGCGAAGAAGATACAGGCACGGCTTGGGCATGCCTCTGCAGCGTTCACCATGGATCGCTACATCCACCACACAGACGAGATGCAGGATGGCATCACGGATAAGATCGACCATATCGGCGAGCGATACGGCAGATAACTCAGGCTGTCAAATAGGCTGTCAAAATTCGTTTTTCGCCGCAGACGATTTTTAGAGAATCCTCGAACCCCTTGATTTTACTGGTCTTTCTAGGTGCGGTACAAAGAGCAAAGCCCGCTAAAAATTTTACTTGACTTTATTTTAATCTGTAACGTATAATAACTTACGTTAGTACTTTATCTTATTAAAGCGACAGCAAGGAGAGTTGTAAAGATGAACTGGAAAAATATCCTTACGGGCGCAGCGGTATTTGCGTTGTCGGCAGCACTGCTCGCAGGCTGCGGTAGCAGCGAAAAGAAGGTCGCCTCGACGGACAATGCCGCAGAGATGGGAAAGATCATCGTCGGGCTTGACGACAACTTCCCGCCGATGGGCTTCAAGAACGAGAAGAACGAGATTGTCGGCTTCGATGTGGATCTCGCGAAGGAGGCGGCGAAGCGTCTTGGACGCGAGGTAGAGTTCAAGGCGATCGACTGGTCGAGCAAGGAGGCGGAGCTCAAGAGCGGCCGCGTCCAGATTCTTTGGAACGGGCTCGACATCACCGACAAGCGCAAGGAGAATATGCTCTTCTCGAATCCCTACATGGACAACCGCCAGATCATCTTCGTGAAGAAGGGCAATACCTCCGTCACGGATGAGAAGAGCCTCGCGGGCAAGACGGTCGGCACGCAGAGTGCGGGTACGGCGGAGGAGTACATCGACGCAACCCCGTTCTACAAGAACGATGTCAAGGAGGTCAAGAAGTACCCTGACTATGTTGCGGCATTCATGGATCTCGAGAACGGCAGGCTTGACGCGGTCATCGGCGATGAGATCGTCGGCCGCTACTACATGAGCAAGCACCCCGATGAGCTCGCAGCACTGGATGTCGTCGTCGGTCCCACGAGCGAGTTCGGCATTGCATTTGCCAAGGACAACACTGCTCTGCGTGACGAGGTGCAGAAGGTGCTCGACGAGATGAAAAAGGACGGCACAATCGCAAAGATCTCGACTGAGTGGTTCACAAAGGATATCACAAAATAAATATGTGACAACGGGAGGCTGCTGCTCAATGGCGGCAGTCTCTTTTTGCCGCTGCAAGGACGATAAAACGAATGGATAAAACACTGGATACGGTACTGCTCATGCTCGAGGGCTCGACCATCACCCTCGAGATTTTCTGTGTCACACTCGCACTCTCCCTCCCGCTCGGGCTCTTTGCCGCGCTCGGGAGGCTTTCGCGTTTTCGGCTGCTCAGTCGGCTCCTTGAAATCTATATCTGGATCATGCGCGGCACACCGCTGATGCTCCAACTGCTCTTTGTCTACTTCGCCCTGCCGATGGTCGGCATCCTGCTGCCCGACATCGCGGCGGCACTGCTTGCCTTTGTCCTCAACTATGCCGCCTACTTCGCCGAGATCTTCCGCTCCGGCATACAGGCCATCCCACGCGGACAGTTCGAGGCAGCGCGTGCGCTCGGCATGAGTGCGCCGCTCACCATGCGGCGCATCGTCCTGCCGCAGGTGCTGCGCATCACCCTGCCCCCCGTCAGCAACGAGACCATCAACCTCGTCAAGGACACCTCCCTCGTCTACATCCTCGCCATGAACGACCTCCTGCGCGTCGCGCGCACCATCGTTCAGCGCGAGTTCGACATGACCCCCTTCCTCATCGCCGGCATTTTCTACCTCGCGATGACCGCCGTACTCACCTATGGATTCAAAAAGCTGGAGGCGTACTATGGCAGATACGACAACTAACGAAATCATGCTCTCCATGCGCAGCATTCATAAATCCTTCGGCGATCTCAGCGTCCTTCGCGGCATCGACCTCAGCCTCGCACGCGGTGAAGTACTCGCCATCATAGGCTCCTCCGGCTCGGGCAAGTCGACTCTCCTGCGCTGCATCAACAAACTTGAGACAATTGACCGTGGGAACATCACAATCCGCGGGGAAAAACTCTGTTGGACGAAGGATGGAGAAAGTACCGCGACCTACGCAAGCACTGCCGACGAGCGGCGCATCCTCATGTCCACGGGCATGGTCTTTCAGCAGTTCAACCTCTTCCCCCATATGACCGTCATCGAAAATCTCATCGAGGCCCCCATTCACGTCAAGGGGCAGTCGCGGGACGAGATTCTGCCCTACGCACGCGAACTCCTCGCCAAAGTCGGACTCTCCGACCGCGAGAACTACTACCCGAGCCAGCTCTCCGGCGGACAGCAGCAGCGCGTCGCCATCGCTCGGGCACTTGCCATGAGGCCCGACATCATGCTTTTTGACGAGCCGACCTCCGCGCTCGACCCCGAGCTCACGGGCGAGGTGCTCCGCACCATGCGGGCGCTTGCCGCCGAGCGCATGACCATGATCGTCGTCACGCACGAAATGGCATTTGCCCGCGAAGCGGCAACCAATGTCATCTTTATGGAGAACGGCGTAATCGTCGAGCAGGGTGCACCCGCAGAGTTCTTCTCTGCGCCGAAAGAGGAGCGGACGCGGGAGTTCCTGCGGAATATGCTTTGAGATTTTTCGCAAGAAAAGAGCATCTATGGAAATGTAGTGTCCCCAAAAAGTTGGACCTGAAAGCGCAGGAACGTAATTTTCTGTGCTTTTTCCATTTGTGACTTACTTCATTGTGCCGCACGTCGCAAGGTCTTCTCCGTCCAAAAATAGGAAAGTACGACGGGAATTGCTGCACCGATCCATGCGAGGGGATATGCCATACACGCGCCGAGGAAGCCGAGTGAACTGCAGAGGAAGATGGCTGCAACCGCACGCATGATAAGCTCCATCACGCCCGCAATGGTCGGGATGACGCTCTGCCCGAGCCCCTGCAGGACGTTGCGGTAGACGAGCAGAAGCGCAAGGATGGCGTAGGTCGATCCGGTGACAACGAGATAGGTGTGCCCATAGGCGATGACCTCCTCTGCTCCCGCCGCATCGGCACCGACGAAGAGCTCCAGAAAGAATGTGCCGAACGCGATCAGGAGGATACCTATGCCGACGGCAAACGCCATCGATATTTTGAGGCACGCACGCACACCCATGCGGATGCGCTCATATTTCTGTGCGCCGTAGTTCTGCGCCGTGTACGCCGCCATTGCATAGCCGAACGAGAGCATGGGCATGACAGCGACGGCATCGATCTTCTGCGTCGCTGCATACGCTGCAACGGGCAGCGCACCGAGGTTGTTCAACGCGACTTGCACGATGATCGCACCAATGGCAATGACGGAAGACTGAAACGCCATCGGCAGACCCATGCGCAGATGCGCCATGAGCACAGAACGATTGGGCTTCCAGTCCGACCAGCGCGTATGCAGAGCGGGTACACGTCGCCGTATATAGATCCAGAAGAGGAGCGCGCCGACACCCTGCGAGAAAACCGTCGCGCCTGCCGCGCCCGGGATTCCCCAGCCAAGCACGAGGATGGCAACCGGTTCGAGTGCGATGTTGATGCCGAGCGTAACGGCGAGCAAAATCGTCGGCATCTTGCTGTCACCGAGCGCACGAATCAGGCAGTTTTGCAGATAGAGCAGAAGGAAGATTACAAGCCCCGCAAAGACAATCGAAATGAAGTCATACGCTCCGTCCAAAATCTCGGGCGGTGTCTCCATCAAGACGAGCAGCGTCCGTGTCAGCGGCAGGACAATCGCCGTCAGTGTGAGTGCCACCCCTACGCCAAGCAGGATACACGCCGCTACACTCTGCCGCACACCGCGCCGATCCCCCGCACCGAAGCGCTGCCCCGTGTAGATCGTGACACCCGTGCAGAAGCCCATGAGGAAGCCGAGTGTCAGAAACATGAGACTGCCCGTGCAGCCGACCGCCGCAAGCACATTGACCCCAAGGAAACGTCCGACAATGAGCGTATCAATAAAGGCATAGAGCTGCTGCATCATATTGCCCGCAACAAGCGGCAATGCGAAAAAGAAGATGAGCCGTGCGGGCTCACCCTCCGTCATATTCTTTGTCATTCCAGATACCTCGTCACGAAAATGCGCAGCTTCTCTTGGAGATAGACGGTGTTTGTGAGGAGCGAGCTCGCATTCGGCGCAAATTTGACGAGGTAGAGTTGGGGATCACCGCTCACCCAAAAGTCTGCGGGGTACGGCGTAACCGCAACGCCTTCCTTCTCAAAGTTGAGTACGGAGCGCGGCAGGTGAAACGCCGAGGTCACGAGAATCGGATGCGTGAAGCCCTCGCGCCGCAGAATCTCTGCCGAATAGCGCGCGTTCTGCCCCGTCGTTAGACTGCGCCCCTCCACATAGATCATTTCGCTCGGTACACCAAGGGAGAGGAGAACGCGCCGCGCAATCTCCGCCTCCGAGCCCGTATCACTGAATACCTGTCCGCCTGAGAGAAGGATCGGCAAGTTGTAAAGCCGATGGAGGCGCAGTGTCGTAAGAAGCCGCGAGGACGGGCTCTGTGCGAGCATCCCCACGCCGTCCACATCCTGCACATCCGCGATCGCCCCACCGCCAAGCATGACGATCACATCCCCCTCGGGATGCGCCGGCACTTCATACGTCTGCTCAAGGCTTCCCATCAGGCGATCTGAGACAGCACCGATGGAGAGCAGATAGAGCGCAAGCGAAAGAGCGGCGAGCAATCCCGCCGCACGGTGTTGATGTCGTTTTTTCCAAAGATAGACGGCAATCCCGAGCATCGCAAGAATGAAAATGCCCGGCGGCAGAATCCACGCCGCACCGAATTTCAAAATATAGATCAAGTATCATCAGCCCTATCAAAACACAATACAACACATCAAAAATAATCCAAACTTCGTATCGTTACGCAATTTTGCACATATATGAGGTGCGTGTGCAACGAATCATATTATAGGATATTTTAGGGAATTTTTGTAGCCATCACAGACAAAAGAAAAAGGAAATGGCATACCACAGGCTTATAAAAAGAGCACCTTTTCAGATGCTCTTTTTCATCTTGATTTTCTGTTTGACACACCCACCCCAAACACTGCTTCCATCTCTATGCCAGTGCTGCAAGCTGCTCGCGCGCAATAGCTATGTCTCGACACCGTCTCTCATAGATTTGTCTGTCAAACTCCACGAGCGTAACAAAGCAATCGGTATATGCAGAGGTATCAATATCGTTGACGTTACTCGCAGGTGGATAATCTCTTTCCGATACCTCCTCAAGCATACATCCGATCGCATCCTCCGCTATCCACATCGCCTGTTCCAAGGTTCTTCCTTCCGTGAAGCATCCCTCAATATCGGGGACTGTCACAGTATAACCGCCCTCTTCGCCCGTCTCGAACACCACCGGATAATAATGCTTCATTTCCATCCACTCCTCCAAACAGGATGATTTCAAGAATCCATTGCTATATAAGTCCTGCCTGTTTCAAAATCTTATGCTCCAATCCCTTCCCCAATCTACCCGCTTGAATTAGAACAACTGTTTTTTCGCGTCAGTAGATTCCACATCTTTTGATGCGATCCGGAACTTGATACGGCTTTGCGAAATCCATTCTTCTCCAGCAGCCATATCATTTGCCTCGCAGTCATCGGCATCCCAACCGCCTTACATCGCAAATTATAAGGTGTGCAGATAGGAGCGTCAACATCCTTTCACCAATTTATCAGCGATTCCCTAATTACAAAAAAGGAAAATACGCCTCTATCGCGAATATTTAGAATATAACAAAGGACGTTTTCCGGCGCGCTTTGTTTCCCCATTCTTTCAGAATCTGTGTCGAATTACAAAGGAGAGAGTATTTCATGGCAATCATCGAATCCGAGCACATTGATGCCGAGAAGCGCTTTGGTGGCAACGGTACAATCCACATCCAGAAGCTCATCGGACCCGCAGAGCTCGACGGCAAATGCGCGATGTATGCGCGCGTGACGATTCCACCCCACGCATCGATGGGCGTGCACAAGCACGAGGGAAACACGGAGACCTATCACATTCTCTCGGGGCGTGCGCGTTACAACGACAACGGCACGGAGATTGAGATCGGCCCCGGTACGACGACGTTCTGCGGCGACGGCGAGGTACACGCCATTGCCAACGCCTCCGAGACAGAGGATCTGATCTTCATGGCGCTGATTATCAATAAATGACATGAACGCAGATCATTCTGAAATACTGCTCGATAACGACAGTCCGGAACTCATGGATGAGCAGCTGAAAATCATGAGCCTTGTACTCTCCCATAAAGGAACGCGCGGAGGCTCACGAAAGGCACTGTATATTCAAGGAAGTGAGGAGGAACGTGTCAACGCACTACGGAATCTGATGGACAGCATGAGTATGTCGCTCCAACAGGCAATGACCGCTCTGAAAATCCCCTCCTCGGAGTATAAAAAATACGCAGCTGTCATCTAGGAAAGCCCTGATAAATTCAGCGCCAACCTGATGGCCTTCTAAGCACGGGCTGCTGTACGGAGTTTTCAGCTTTCGTACAGCAGCCCGTCTTCATACTGTTTTCAAGATCCCCCTATCCGATCACGATTTCAAATAGAATACAAGCTCTAATGGATCCGCTTTGTATAAATCGAACAATCGGCGAAGGGTTGCCAGCTTAGTTATCGTTGCACTATGCTTTTCCACATAGATACCCTCATCAATCCTAAGCGGCATACGTAATTTTTCCTTCTGACTTCCTATATACGTTGCAAGATAAGGAATATTCGTATCGGATGCCACACGAAAAAGAACAGTTTTATCCTGTGAATGCAAAAATTTCAAAATATGCTCAAACATCTCAACCCAACTGGATACAACCTGTTCCGTATCCCGATATCTGTATCGCACAATCTCCCGCCCCGTCAGATCAACATGCTCATCATCCAGTGTGCAGGAATCCAATTCCCTCTGTATCGGTCGAAATGATGTTTGCGGGTATGCCCAGATTTCCTTTGCACGCGCAACGAGTTCACGATCACGCTCTTCAAGTTCTGCAAGCCCCCATGTGTCCTTTCCGGCAATTTTCTGATTCATGCGTAACCCGCTGTCCCGGTAGCCGCCCTTCATATCACGTTTTTCCACAAAGGACATATTACTCAAATTCGAATTGTATGCCGTCAAGGTGAGATTCGCCAGTCGATGACACCATACTTCATGAATCTCTGCCGCGTTCTCTCCCAAGGCAGCCGTCCATGTAGGCGTAAGTTTTTGCGGCATGATATGCTCGATGGTGTAGATATTGGCATCCACACGCCCATAGATATCCTTTGTCTCCACTGTGTCATAATTCTCCAAACGCTCAAAGAGATAGGCTTTGCTTCTCCCACGGAGGGGATAGAACAATTTGTGGGATAGGCACCCACCAAACTCCTCATCATTTGGAAAACGACCGCTGTCCTTTTTCGACAGGAGTGCATAGATAAACTTTCCTACATATTCTGCCGGCGAGCCATCTGCATAACGCATGATTTCCCGATTCAAATTCAGGAAGATTTTATTGAGCGCATTTGTTGGCACATCGCAGATGCTTCGCCGAAACAGATAATTCTCTGTAATCCGGAAAATCTGAACGATCTCATCCTCTGACAGTATTTTATCTTGATTTAGGCGAAGTACCTCCATAAGAAACGGGCGCGTCACGCTGATCTCAAGCCGCGCCATTCGATGGAGACAGGCATCCTGTTCTGTATGTCCCGACTCACTGCCACAACGAAAAATACGCTCATAGAATCTCGCGTAACGTAATATGTCCGCGAGCAGCTCACCAACCGAAAGGTGAACGTTTTCTGCATACTGCTTAAAATCACGGTATACATTGCTGATATTCGGCGTAAGCTGTTGCTTGATACTGAGGTAGTCCCGCATAAATGTACTGACATCATTTACCGTACATTTTTCGATTTTTTCCCAATAGGTCTCATAAAATTCATTCTGTTTCTGCGTAGGAAGTCCCATCAGAATATAATTTCGGACCTTATCCCCCTCGTTAAGAGCAAGACCTGTAGAATTCAGGCTCTCGAAAATAAGTTGTGCCTGATCGCCTCCATCCAGGGTAATACTGATGATCTCCAAGCGCCCCAGCGCATCATATAAGGCATCAACTGTTTCCTCTCCATGCAGAAGAAGTTCACAGAAAAACAGATAATTTGCTGTCAAATTTGACGCACGGTCATAGTCCTCTTCCGCACCAAAAAGACGCTCAAGTGCATCCTTGTCGTGGCGAATTGGTCGCAATTTGATTCGATCATCCATTTGCGCCCACGGAGCGATCAAAAAGCGTTGTTCAATCTGCTCATGCAGTCTTTCCGTATGTGACGTAATTTTCCCCTGTGCAAGCAGATTCCGCATGGCAAGAAGCAGCAATGTTACCGTAGTGAGACGCTGTTGACCATCAATAATATGATATTCAACTTTGCTCCCATTTGCTACGACGGAGGATACAATGCTTCCAAAGAAATGACTGGCACGGTTTTCTCGTATGACCTTCTTCAAGTCCTCATAGAGCTGGCGACAGTTATCTTGCTTCCAATCATATTTCCTCTGGTATACCGGAATCAGATAGCGCTTATCTGCACCTTCCATAAACCAGAAAATCTTAGCTTCTGATCCTTTCATGCTATATCTCCCTTTTCAATCATAAAAGAAATCTTCACATACCATTACAATATCATGTATAAGTTCGCATATATGAACAGTTTTTCCTGCATACCATGACAAATAGGTTCAACATAAAACATGCCCTCTCTTTAGCAATGAGAAAAGAGAGGGCATGTTATGCTATTTCATAGGAGTCACTCATACCTGAGCGCATCGATGGGATCGAGCCGCGCAGCCTTGCGTGCGGGATAGATACCGAAGAAAAGACCGATTCCGACGGCAAAGGAAAACGAGATGAGGACCGGCAGGAGCTCAATGGTGGTGGTAAGCCCGCCAAACGAACCGATCAGTTTGGAGAGGGAAACACCGAGCGTGATGCCGATCACGCCGCCGACGATGCCGATGACCATGGACTCGATCATGAACTGCATGAGCACGTTCGATGAGGTCGCGCCGAGTGCCTTGCGGATGCCGATCTCACGCGTGCGCTCAGTGACAGAGACCATCATGATGTTCATGATGCCGATGCCGCCCACAAGCAGCGAGATGCCCGCGATCGATCCGAGAAGCAGCGTAATCATATTCGTGTTCTCCGTAAAGCTCTCCATGAGACTGGTCATGTTGCGAACGGTGAAATCGTCCTCTGCCCCGTGACGAATGTGGTGGCGCTGACGCAGCAGATTCTCAACGTCTGCCTGCACCTGATTCATCCGCTCGGGACTCGATACCTGTATGCTGATGGCTTGGACGTATGTAATGGCAAGCATACGCTCCTGTGCCGTCGTGATGGGGATGTAGATCACATCGTCCTGATCCTGCCCGATGGACTGCCCCTTTTCCGCCGTCAGTCCGATGACCTTGAACGGCTGATTGTGGATGCGGATGTTCTTGCCGATGGGATTCTCCGTGCCAAAGAGATTGGAGGCGACAGTCGGTCCGATCACGGCGACACGGCTGCGCTTCGCCATATCGTTTGCGGTGATGAACGACCCGTTCTCGACCTTGAGTGAGCGGATCTGCATCAGCTCCGGCGTAACGCCCTCCACCGTCGTATTCCAGTTGAGATTCCCGTTCACGACCTGATAGGCACCGGAGACCGAGGGAGACACATAGTCAATCCCTTTGATCTTGCTCTCAATCGCCTTGGCATCATCGTATTTCAGTGACTTGCGCGAGCCCGCCTTACCGCGCACACCGCCCGTGTTCGCAGATCCGGGCATGACGATGAGCATATTCGAGCCGAGGCTCGCAAAGGAGTCGGCGACGCTCGTACGCACGCCCATTCCGATGGAGACCATGGCAATGACTGCGCCCACGCCGATGATGATGCCGAGCATGGTGAGGAGGGAGCGGAGCTTGTTCGCGAGCAGGGCGTTCACCGCCATGCCGAAGCATTCCTTAAACAACATCCATCGCCACTCCCTTCCCCTCATCACGCGTGATCCTGCCATCGCGCACGAGGAGCTGACGGCTCGCACGCACGGCAATCTCCGGCTCATGCGTGACAAGGATAATCGTGTGCCCCTTCTCGTGCATCCGCTCAAAGATCTCCATGATCTCCTTCGTAGACTTCGTGTCAAGATTGCCCGTCGGCTCGTCCGCCATGATGATATGCGGATCGTTCACGAGGGCGCGGGCAATCGCGACGCGCTGCCGCTGTCCGCCCGACAGCTCGTTCGGCAGATGCGCCCCACGGTCAGAGAGCCCCACAGCGGCGAGCATTTCCTGCGCCCGCTCTGTGCGCTCGCGCCGCCCCACACCCGCATAGACGAGGGACAGTGCGACGTTGTCGAGAGCGGAGATGCGCGGGAGCAGGTTGAAATTCTGAAAGACAAAGCCGATCTTCTTGTTGCGCGTCGCAGCGAGCGCATCATCACTGAGCCCCGCGACCTCCGCGCCATCAAGCAGATACGAGCCTGCACTCGGACGGTCAAGACAGCCGAGGATGTTCATGAGTGTGGATTTCCCCGAGCCCGATGGTCCCATGAGAGCGGCAAACTCACCGCGCCGAATCTCGAGATCGATCCCGTCTAGTGCGGCAAGGGTCTCTCCGCCGATGCGGTAGAGCTTTCGGATGCCGTGCAGACGAATGGTCGCGGGTATTTCTTTTGCTTTCATCGAAATCCCCCGTATCAGAACGGCGGCGGGCCGCCCGCCTGCATACTCATCGGGACGATCTTTGCGGTATAGGTGCTGACGACGCGCTCGCCCTCGCTGAGCCCCCCGAGGATCTCGACATACTCGTCACTGTAGATGCCCGTCTCAACATAGCGCGTCTCCTGCGAGCCATCCTCCTGCAGGACGAGGACGTACGATCCCGCTGCGTCCGTCTTGAGCGTGGAGAGCGGTACGACGAGCGCATCGTTCCGATCTGCCGTGTTGATGACGACGCGTGCCGTCATCGCCGGCAGAAGCAGATTCTCGGGATCGTCCACATCGAGGGTCACATAGTAGTAGATGACGCTCGTCCCCGATGAGGAGGACGAGGCGGACGAACTGGTATCCCAGCTGTTTGTCACGTCGGTCTGCGAGATCTTCGAGACGCGTGCCATGAATTTCTTGTCCGTAAAGGCATCGACGGTAAACGTCGCCTCCTGCCCGATGCGGATGTTGCCGATATCCGTCTCATCCACCTTCGCCTTGATCTGCTTCTTCGAGAGGTCGGCGATGCGCATGATGACGGTCGGATTGTCCGAGCCCTGCACCGCCATCGTCCCTGCCGTCTTTGGTTCGCCTACGACAACGCCCGAGATCGGTGCGGTGATGATCGTCTCGCTTGCGTCGGAGTTTGCCTCCTCAAGCGTTGACTGCGCCGTATCGTAGTTGTACTCCGCATCCTCGAGGTCGGATTTGGACTTCGCGCCGATGCTCTCAAGGTAGCTCATGCGGTTGTATTTCGCACGCGTATTCGTCACGCGGTACTGCGCCTGGTCGCGCTTCGCCTCGTAGTCCTTGCCGTCCAGCGTCGCAACCACCTGCCCGGCCGTAACGACATCATTCTCCTTGACGAGGACGGAATTGATGCGCGCTGTGATCTTGGAACTGACCTCCACGGAGTCCACAGGGCGGATCGTCCCTGTCGCCTCGACCGTCGACTTAATATCCATGCGCTGCACGGCAACGGTCTCGACGGCCTGTGCCGTTTTTTCCGCCGCACTCGACTCCATGTACCAATACACACCGCCCGCGACCAGCACCGCCGCCAGTGCACCGATGCCGATAATTTTGCCACGTTTCATTTACTTCACCGCCTTCGCTGCAGCATTCGTACCGCCCTCAATGTATGCCGCCTGTGCTGCCGCACGTTCCTCTGCGGTCACGGCAGGAAGTCTCTCCGCCGCCGCGCGTTCACTGTTCGTCAGCTCTGTTCCCATGATATTCTCGACCTGTGCGCGATAGCGTGCGTAGTCATAGCGCGCACTGATCGCGTTCGTCTCCGCTGCACTGAGTGCCGTCTGCGCGTCGATGATGTCGAGGAGGATGCCCTCACCCGCGCGGTAGCGTTCATTCGCGATGTGGGCGTCCTCGCGCGCCTGACGCACCGCATCTCCCGTCGCGGTAAACCGCTGCTCCGCCTCGCGCATATTGAGATACGCCTTGCGGAGATTTAGGTCAATGGTCTCCTCCGCCTTTTTCAGCGTCAGCAGGGCAATGTCACGCTCCGCCTCTGCCGCCTCAATCGCCCCGCGTGTAACGCCGCTGTCAAAGATGTTCCAACTAACCCCAACGGAGGCGGACACATCCGTGCTCGTATCATGACGCGGCTGAAACTGACTCGAGAGCCCCGTGCCGAGCGTGAGACTGACGGTGGGTTTCTTCCCTGCCCGTGCGCTTTCGACAGCAAGCTCCTTCTGCTGCACCTTCATCCGTTCCTCTGCCAGATCGAGACGGCTGCGGTTCGCATATAAAATACAGTTCTCCATCGTGGTCTCAAACGGCTGATACGCGACTTCGCTCGTGAGTGTCAGCGGCTCCGTGCGGCTGATATTCAGTAGATTCCGCAGCGCTGCGAGGTTCACCGCATAGGCACTCTCCGCACGGGTGAGTTCCTGCCGCGCATTCGACAGCTCCACGGAGGAGCGCAGCACGTCGATCTTTGCCTGTGCGCCCGCTTCGTAGAGCGCCGTGACATTCTTTAGGTGTGCATCGTATTTGTTTACGGTGTCCCGCTGCACCTCGATCTTTTTGCTCGCCTCCACGGCATCCCAGTAGGCGGCAGTCACCTCGTACTTCAGATCCTCACGCGCGCGCTCGGTGGCGAGACGCGCCGCACGTACGCCGAGCTCGCTCACTGCGATATTCGCCTCGTTCGCACCGCCGCTGTAGAGCGGCAGACGCGCCGAGACGGACAGGCTGTTGCTCGTCTGTGCATCCTCGTCCCGTGCCTTGCTCGTACGCAGGGTGTCGGACACCTCCGCTGTGATACTGTTCTTGCCGCGTACCTGTTTCAATGCGGCATCGGCAGACCGCTCGCCCGTCTGCGTGACGCGCAGCCCCGTATTCGCAGCGAGCGCCGTATGGATTGCCTCTGCAAGCGTAAGGCTCATCGCATCCGCATGCAGCGGAAGGAAAAAAGCCGTGCTCAGAGCGAGTGCCGCAAACGTACGTCGCTTGCGTCCCTTATGATACATAAAGTCCACCTCGATTAGGAAATTCGTCCATATAACAATGCGCCCATGCTAACGCAGGGGCGCTATGTCCTTATTAGAGTGCTGTTATTTTTCAATTAGAGGCTCGGATGGTCTATGAGATACTGCTTCGCCGCCTCGAACTGGACATCGCTTGTGTCCTGCGGACTGCGTTTGACGATGATGTCGGGCGTAATGCCAGTGCCGTCGATGGAGCGGCCGCTTGGTGTCACATACTTTGCAATCGTGAGTTTCAGCCCGTCCTCGTGAAAGAGCGGCAAAACCGCCTGAACCGAGCCCTTGCCGTAGGAGGTCGTCCCGATGACCGTGCCTGCGCCTGTATCCTGCAGTGCCCCCGCAAGGATCTCCGAGGCGCTCGCGCTGTTCTCATCGATGAGCACAGCGATCGGATACTTCCGCTCGCTGAGCGAGGAGCGATAGACCTCCTCGTCTCCGTCGCGGTCGATCACGGAGACAATCACGCCGGCGGGAACAACCTGCTCGGCAACGGCGGTGCAGCTCGTGATAAGCCCCCCCGGATTCTCGCGCAGGTCGATGATGAGCGCGGTCATCCCCTCCCCCGCGAGACGGTTCATCTCCGCAGCGAACTCCTCACCCGTGTGCTCGGCAAATGAGCCGATACGGATGTAGCCGATGGTCGTGCCCTCGACAAGCACACCGCGCACGGATGCAACCTGTATGATGTCGCGCGTGATCGTGTACTCCTGCTCCTCCCCATCGCGCAGGATGCGCAGGACAACCTGCGTGCCCGCCTCACCGCGGATGCGCAGCGCAACCTCCTCATTCTGCAGCTCGCTCGTCGGCGTACCGTCCACGGCGAGGATCTCATCGCCCGCACGCAGACCTGCCGCCTCGCCGGGCGTGCCCTCGAGGACGGAGATGATCTTGACATTGTTGTCCTTGAACCCCATCGTCACACCGATGCCGCCGAACGATCCCTCTGTGTGCTGGCGCAGTTCCTTGAACATCGAGGGCGGCATATAGACGGAGTGCGGATCATCGAGTGAGGAGACCATCCCTCCAATCGCACCGTCAATGAGCTCCGTCGTATTCGGTGCATTGACGTAGCGCGCCTGGATGAACTGCATCACGCCGAAAAGGCGCAGAACATCGTCTGCATACAGCCCCGTTGAGCGCAGAAGAGCTCCTGCGACAAAGACAGTCAGCATACTCCCGAGCAGCGCGGACAGAAGAACGATGGAAATTAGTTTTTTTCTGCTCATATTCTCTTTCTAGGTATTGCTATATCATCACGTCCCACGCGAACACTGCGTTATGCAAATGATCGCTTTGGGCCATCGCTTTCTATCGCCTAAACCTACTTTTACAGGTAAGCGAGCGGATTGACCGGCTCACCGTTGACACGCACCTCGAAGTGACAGTGCGGGCCTGTGGAGTTGCCCGTGGAACCGCACTCGGCGATCAGCTCACCCTGCGCGACACTCTGCCCCGTGCTCACATCGAGCGCCTGACAGTGTCCATACAGCGTCGAGATGCCGCCGCCGTGGTTGATGATGACGGCGTTGCCATAGCCCGAAATCCAGCCCGCATACTCGACCGTTCCCGCCTGTGCGGCGTAGATTGGATCGCCGTAGTCGCCGCCGATGTCGATGCCGCTATGGAAGCGCTGGGCTCCCGTGATGGGGTGCGTGCGCCAGCCAAAATCCGACGTGATCGAGCCTGCAAGCGGCCAGATCATTGCCCCCGAGCCCTGCACGGGCAGGTTGCGCATGCTGCTGCGCTGCAGCATCCGTGTGATGCGCTCTGATGCCGCACGGGACTCATCCTGCTTGCGGTCGATCGTCGCCTTGTCGTACTTCATCTGCTCGATGAGCGCCTGCTGCGCCTCGACCTTGTCCTCCATCGCGAGACGCGCCTCACGCGCCTTCTTTTCGAGGGGTTCCTGCGCCGCCCTGTCCTTCTCGAGCTCTTCCTTCAGTGCGAGCATCGCATTGCGCTGGGTCAGTACCGCATGGACGAGATCATAGTCCTGCTTGATGACGCGTTTGAGGAGATCCATACGCGTCAGAAAATCCGAGAAATCCTTCGCACCGAAGAGCACATCCACATAGGAGATCTGCCCGTTGATGTAGATATCGCGCACACGCTTACCGAGCGCATCGCTCTTGCGGGCGTAGTCGCGCTCGGCGACCTCGAGCTTCTCCTCGTTCTCCTCGAGGCGTTCGAGCGTCGCATTCAGTTCGGCGCGGCGTGCCTTGTGCTCGGCGATTGCCGCGTCCGCCTGCTCATCCAGAATTCGCTTCTGCTCGGAGAGCGAGTCGATCTTGCCCGCAAGCTCATCGCTCTGCCGCCCGAGTTCCTCGACCTGTGCGTCGTAGCTGTCGCGCTCCTCCTCGAGGGTCGCTGCCGCTCCCTGCCCTGCGGCAAGGAAGGTCACAACGAGCGCCGCCGTGAGCGTCTTTTTCACCATTCGCCTCATATTACACCTTCAGGAAGCGCTTGAGCGATACCCATGCTCCCGCTGCGCCGATCGCCATGCCGAGCAGGACGATGACAATACTCACGTACGTCATAAACGGCGACTGCGGGATCAGCGGAAAGAATGCAAGGGTATCGTACACCTTGTTCACCACGCCCGCGTAGAAACTGCGCAGGACGAATGCAGAGATCATGCCGCCGATGCAGCCGAGCACAATGCCCTCAAGCACAAACGGCCAGCGAATGAACTCATCCGTCGCACCGACGTATTTCATGATCGCGATCTCACGCCTCCGCGCGAACACCGTCAGACGAATCGTATTCGCGATGATGAAAACCGTCGCGCCGCCAAGCAGGAGGATGAGCAGCACGCCAAAGATACGCACGAGGCGTGTGATGTCAAAGAGATGCTCCACGACATCCTGCCCATACTTCGCGGACTCCACGCCGTCCATGCGCTCAATCTGCTTCGCCGCCGTCTCTACCATGTCCGGCTGGCGTACTGTCACCTCGTAGGCGTTCGGCAGCGGGTTCTTGTCACCGAGCGCATCCAGCAGATATTTCTGCTCGCCGAGGCGCTCCGACAGGCGTTTGCGCGCCTCCTCACGCCCGACGTACTTGACCGACTCAATCCCCTGCAGTGCACGGATCTTTGCTCCAAGAGCCTCCTCCTCATCCTCTGTGAGCTCATCCTGCATATAGACGCTGATTTGCACCTGCGACTCAAGCATCGAAGCAGCACGGTTCATGTTCAGGGCAAGGATGAGGAATACGCCGAGGATAAAGAGCGAGACCGCCACCGTACCGACCGCCGCAAACGTCATCCAGTTGTTGCGGCGCAGGGAGCGAAAGACCTCCTGCACATAGTATTCGGCGGTTCTAATCTTCATATCCATAACCTCCGCGCTGCTCGTCGCGCACGATATGTCCGCCCTCGATGGCGATGACACGACGCTGCATGGTATCAACAATGTTCTTGTCATGCGTTGCCATGACAATCGTCGTCCCCGATGCATTAATCCGTTTAAAGATGTCCATGATGTCCCAGCTCGTCTCGGGATCGAGATTGCCCGTCGGCTCATCCGCAATGAGGATCGCGGGGTCGTTCACAATCGCGCGCGCGATCGCCACGCGCTGCTGCTCTCCGCCCGAAAGCTGCGATGGGAAATTGCGGTATTTGTCACGCAGCCCAACCACATCCAGCACGGCATTCACACGTCGCTGGATCATCTGACGCGGAGCCTCGATCACGCGCATCGCGAATGCCACATTCTCATAGACCGTCTTGTCCGAGAGCAGCCGATAGTCCTGAAAGATCACACCGAGCCCGCGCCGAAGGTACGGAACATCCGTCACATCCATATTGACGACATCATGTCCATTGACGAAGAGCTCCCCCTCCGTCGGCAGCTCCTCACGAAAGAGCATCTTGATAAATGTGGACTTGCCTGCGCCGCTCACGCCAACGACAAAGATAAACTCCCCCTTGCCGATCTCAATACTGACATGATCGAGAGCAAGGACACCGTTATCATATATCTTTGAGACATTTTTCATCCGAATCATATACTCGTCTCATTCCTCTCCAACGAGAAGGTCCCATACAAAACGGGATCCTCTGAAAAACCGCTTTCCATTATAGCACAAATTAAAAAAACTACAAAACATTGCATTGCCATTTTTCTCTGCACATGCTATTCTCTTTTCGGTAAATGATTCTTATTCTAGAGGAAATCAACGATGCTCCTGAAAAAATTTTTCTTTGTGACGCTGGGCTTCGTCAGTCTCGGGCTTGGCATCCTCGGCATATTTCTCCCCGTGCTGCCGACCGTCCCATTCGTCCTGCTTGCCGCGTTCTGCTTTACGCGCGGCTCGCACCGCCTCGAGCGCTGGCTGCGGACGACGCGGATCCACCGCGAGACCATACAGCTCATGGAAAGCAGCAGACACGGCATGACACTTGTGAAAAAACTGCGCATCCTGCTGCCCGTAACGGCAATCATGGGGCTGTCCTTCTTCTTCACCGATTTCCTTCCGGCACGCATCCTCCTCGCCGCCGTGTGGACAATCCACCTCATCTTTCTCTTCATTCGCGTTCCCACCATCCAAAAGGGAGCATAACGCCCCATCGTCATTCCGTTTGACAAAGCACCGCGGATTCGTTAAAGTGTAACTATCCAAAGAAATATGGAGGATTTTATGACGAACTGCACAGAGATCAACTGGCACAGCACACGTCTTGACCGTGTCATGAATATACGCATCTATGGAAAGGCAAGCGGTGTTCCCATCCTTGTCTTCCCGACACAGGACGCGATGAGCGACAACTTCGAGAACTTCGGCATGATTGATTCCGTCGCAGAGGATCTTGCACGCGGCCGTATCCAGCTCTTCTGCGTGGACACCGTCGACACGGAGACATGGTCGAACATCTGGGGGGACAAAGAATGGCGCGCGCGGCGGCAAGAGGCATACTACGGCTACATCATCGACGAGGTACTCCCCTTCCTGCACAAAGAGAATCAGAGCAGTCGTCTGCCGATCGCCGCTGGGTGCAGCCTCGGCGGACTGCATGCCGCGATTGTCTTCTTCCGCCGTCCCGACCTCTTTGACGGTGTACTCGCGCTCTCCGGCGTCTATGACGCGAAGTTCTTCACCGACGGCTGGATGAACGAGACGCTCTACGACAACTCACCGCTCGACTTTCTCGCGCATATGCCAACGGATCATCCCTATATCGACCTGTACAATCAGCGGCGCATTGTCCTGTGCGTCGGGCAGGGACGCTGGGAGGAGGAGGGTCGCCGCACCACGGCGCTCATGGGCGACCTCCTCTACGGCAAGGACATCCGCGCATGGATCGATTTCTGGGGCTACGACGTCGATCATGACTGGGACTGGTGGAAGAAACAGTTCGTCTATTTCCTCCCTTTTGTCCTGCGTGAACAGGCATAAATGAGGTGAACGTATGAACTTTATCTTTGTATCTCCGCAGTTCCCGCGCGTCTACTGGAACTTCTGTGACCGCCTCAAGAAAAAGGGGGTCAACGTCCTCGGCATTGGCGACACCCCCTACGACCAACTTGCGCATGAGGTGCGCGAGTCGCTGACCGAATACTACTTCGTCCCCTCACTCGCCGACTACGATCAGATGCTGCGTGCCGTCGCATTCTTTACCTTCAAATATGGGCGCATTGACTGGCTCGAGTCCAACAACGAGTACTGGCTTCAGAGCGATGCGCGCCTGCGCACGGACTTCAACATCCGCACAGGCTGGCAGACAGGCGATATGGATCACATCAAAAATAAGTCTGCGATGAAGCCCTTTTACAAAAAGGCAGGCATTCCCACCGCACGTCTCACGAAAGTCACGACGCTCGCCGCCGCTGAGGAGTTTCTTGCGGAGGTCGGCTATCCCGTCATCGTCAAGCCCGACACGGGGGTCGGCGCAACGGATACCTACCGCATCGAAAACGCGGATGAGCTGCGCCATTTCTACGCCTCAAAGCCAATTGTTCCCTACGTCATGGAAGAGTTCGTCACGGGCGATATCTGCTCCTATGATGCCATCGTCGATGCGGACGCGAACCCCATCTTTGAATCCATGACCGTCTGGCCGCCGTCCGTCATGGACATCGTCCTCTATCAGCTCGACCTCTCCTATTACACGACAGATACCGTTCCCGACGCGCTCAAGAAGGCAGGACGCGCCACGCTCAAGGCATTCCATGTACACAGCCGCTTTGTCCACCTCGAGTTCTTCCGCCTCACAAAGGCGAAGCCGGGGCTCGGCAATGTTGGGGACTTTGTTGGGCTCGAGGTCAATATGCGCCCGGCGGGCGGCTACACCACCGACATGATGAACTTTGCACACTCCACCGATGTCTACGAAATCTGGGCAGACATGATCACGGCGAACCGCCGCCTCCTCCCCGACCGCAACGAACACTGTTACTGTGCGTACGCGAGCCGGCGCGACTTCCACCGCTACGTGCATACGCACGAGGACATTCTCGCGCGATATGCGGGCAAAATCGTCATGTGCGAGCGCATGCCCGAGATGATGTGGCCGCAGATGGGCAACCACATGTATACGGCAAAGCTGGACGGACAGTCGGAGACCGACGAGTTCATCCGCTTTGTGCAGGAACAGCAGGGATGAATGCATGAAAAAAGTTGTTGTATGAGATCAAACGACCTCGTACAACAACTTTTTTTGCTAGCGCACGCCGCGCACGGCGATCCAGTACTCTCCATCCTTAAAGGCCATCGTAACATCGGAGAAGCCCGCCGCACGGAAGAGGCGCTCGAACTCCTCGGGGGTCGGATTTGTCAGCGAATATTCTGCGACCTTCGCGCGGATGCCCTCGGGCAGATCATCCCGTCCGTAGATTTCGGCGAGCAGAAGGAACGTGCCGCCCCGTCGTATGACGCGTGCGACTTCCTTTAGACTTTCCTCCGGCGAAGGCCAGAAGTAAAAGCTCTCCACCGTCACCACCGCATCAAAATGTCCATCCGCAAACGGGAGATGTTCCACCGATCCGTGCAGGATCTCCATGCGGCCCGCCTCGATGAGCTCTATGTTGAAGGCGCGCGATGCTTCCACCGAAGTCTCCGCGTAATCGATGCCGACAAGGTGTCCCTCCATCACACGCTCTGCCATCCGCGCGAGCGTATTACCACCGCCGCAGCCGATATCGAGCACCGTGTCATGTGGATCAAAGTCAATATGTGCAAGTCCCCACGCCACAAGCTTCGCATGGCTTTCATTCATGCGTGCAAGCATCGCACGCCCTACCTCTCCCTCGGGACGGCGCGGATTCCCCTCCGCCGTCTCCCGATCGCGCTTCTGCCAGTCTGCCTCTGCCATTTACTCCACCCCCATCGTCTGCTTTGACAGGTCAAAGCCGAACTGCATCGGGTCAGCAGGATCCCAAATGCGCGTCTCCTCATTATAGCGCACAGGAACGTAGAACGTCACCGTCCCAATCGGCTCGAGTTCACGATAGGCTTCCGCTGTCGCTTCAACAGCCGTCCTACGCAGCTCCTCCGGGCTCCCGTCGAGCTTCATCCGCTCACGCAGAAGGGAGGAGGCCTTCTCCCGTGCCGCATGTATATTGAACCGCGTCACCGTTACCTCGACCATCGCGTGTCCTTGGTTCTGCTCCGTCACCGCCGTCTCCACCGTCGCCGTCCGCAGAGACTCCATGTAGGCATCGCCAATCTCAGATGCCTCCTCAGGGGAGAGCATTGCGCCCGCTGTCTGCAGGGCATTTGCGAATGCCATTTTCATATTAAACGACTCGGTCGGTGCTCCGTAGGAAATAAGCTTCTTCTGCGCCGCCTCATCCTGCCGCACAAGGGCATCGCAATACAGTTTGATGCTTTCCGCTGCATCTGCCCGCTCCATACGTCCGAACGTCCCGACATAAAGGGCCGCAAGACTTGCTGCGATAAAAATCCCGATGAAAACAACCGGGAATCGAATCTTTGATGGAATCACCTATCTATCACTCCTCTATTATATTCTATCGCACAAAGATCCGCGCCGAATTAGCGCGGATCCTTATTTCATCAGAATATAATATGGACTGTCGTTATACCCACTCCTCCTCCAATGTGGGAGACCGGCGTAGGCGACTGCCATGTATGCAGGATGAACGTGATGTCCGTTTCCACTTCACTGCAAGCAGATGTACGAAATCAAACCTCAGCGAATGTGCATCCGCTGTGCCTGTGCACGCAGACGCGCGATGCGCTCCTGCGTATCGGGATGGGTCGAGAACAGGCTCTTGAACGAGATGTCGCGCCCCGTCAGCGGGTTGATGATGCACATATGTGCCGTGGCAGGGGTCGCCTCGGGCAGCTGCGCGCCGTGCACGGCGTAGTACTCGATCTTCTCGAGTGCCGATGCGAGGTAGTTCGGGTTGCCGCAGATCTCTGCGCCGCCCTCATCCGCGCTGTACTCACGCGAGCGCGAGATCGCCATCTGGATGAGTGCCGCCGCAATCGGCGCGATGATCGCCGTTGCGATGAGCCCGATGATGCCGCCGCGGTCATCGTCGCTCGAACGTCCGCCGCCGAAGATCGCCGCCCACTGGGCGATGCTCGCGGCGTAGGAGATGACGGTCGCCATCGTCGCCGCGATGGTCGAGATGAGGATGTCACGGTGCTTGACGTGCGCGAGCTCATGTCCGAGCACGCCCGAGATCTCATTGTAGTCGAGCGCACGCATCAGTCCCGTCGTGACCGCAACCGCTGCATTCGACGGGTTGCGCCCCGTTGCGAATGCATTCGGTGCATCCTCGTTGATGATGTAAACGCGCGGCATTGGAAGCCCCGCACGTCCCGCAAGCTTCTCCACGAGTCCGTAGAGCTCGGGCGCACTCTGGCGGTCGACCTCCTGCGCGTTATACATGCTGAGCACCATGCGGTCGGAGAACCAGTATGAGAAAAAGTTCATGCCGAGTGCAATGATCAACATGACAGTCATGCCGGTATGCCCGGCGAAGATGCCGCCAAGAGCAACCATGAGTGCCATGAGAAGAGCCATCAGCATTGTTGTCTTGAGTGAGTTCATAGGCTTTCGCCTCCCTTTAGAATCAATTCTTTGTCCTTTTGACTATATCATAGCGGACGATTATGGAAATAGGCTGAAATATTTTCGATGATCTCTGCAAATATGATGTGAGCCCCACGCGAACGCCTCGTTACACAAGTGATCGCGTGGAGCTTGACAGGGATCTCGTGTTATACCGTCTCAAAGTTGACAAGCTTTGCGTCGAAGATGCCGTCGATCGCAAGCACACGCGCAAGCGTATCATCGGGGATGTCGTGATCAATCGTGAGTGCCATGATGCTCATGCCCTCGCGTTTCGACTTGCCGACCTGCATGGAGGAGATGTTGATGCCCGCCTCGCCCATGATGGAGCCGACCGTGCCGATGACGCCGGGACGGTTGATATGCGGACAGATGAGGAGACGTGCGTGCGGGTCGATGTCCACACGGAATCCGTTGATCCGTACAATCCGCCCCTCCGTACCGAAGAGCGTGCCCTGAACCTCTGCCGTGCCCGCTTCTGCTGTCCCCGCCGCCGTCGTGACACGCACGGTGATGAGCGTCGAGAAATGTGCCGTTTCCTTCTCCTTGATCTCCGTCACCTTGATGCCACGCGACTTCGCAACACTCGGTGCATTGACGTAGTTGATCTCGCTCTCGAGAATCGGATTGAGCATCCCCTTGAGGAGTGCCGTCGTGAGAAAACTCGTGTTGACCTCGGTAATCTCTCCGTTGTAGATGACCTCCACATGGGAGATGGGCCCTTCGGCAAGCGAGCAAACGGTGCAGCCGAGCTGCTCTGCGAGTGTGATGTAGGGACGAATGACGCGCATGACCTCCTTCGAGACAGGAGCCATGTTGACCGCCGCCGTCACGGGTTCGCCGCGCAGAGCCGCACGAATGCCCTCCGCCACGTCGACGGACACGCCGATCTGTGCCTCCACGGTAGATGCGCCAAGGTGCGGCGTGAGCACGATTCCCGGAACGCCGCGCAGCGGATGATCCGCCGCAAGCGGCTCACTCTCAAACACGTCGATTGCCGCCCCCGCGACGATCCCATCCTTGACCGCCGCCGCCAAATCGCTTTCGTTGATAATACCGCCGCGTGCACAGTTGACGAGACGCACGCCCTTCTTCATCTTACGCAGTTCCGGCATCGAGATCATGCCGCGCGTTTCCTTCGTGAGCGGCATATGCACGGTGATAAAGTCCGCCGCTGCAAAGATGTCGTCGAGCGTTCCGACGGTCACGCCGAGTGCCTTTGCCCGCTCCTCGTTGATGTACGGATCGTACGCAATGATATTCATATTAAAGGCGAGTGCGCGCTTTGCGACGCCGCTACCGATGCGCCCCATGCCGATGACACCGAGCGTCTTGCCGCGCAGCTCCACGCCGACGAACGACTTGCGATCCCACGCGCCCGCGTGCATGGTCGCATCGGCCGCAGGAATCTTGCGTGCGAGCGAGAGCATCATCGCCATCGTATGCTCCGTCGCGGCAATCGTGTTGCCGCCCGGCGAGTTGATGACAATGATGCCGTGCTCCGTCGCCGCCTTCACATCGATGTTGTCCACACCGACACCTGCGCGTCCGATGATCTTAAGTTTATCGGCACGCGCCAGCACATCCGCCGATACCTTCGATGCCGAACGCACCATGAGCGCGTCGTAGTCGCCGATGATCTCCACCAGCTCCTCGTGCGTGATCTTGTCACGCACATCGACCTCGTACTCTGCCAGTAGTCCGATTCCCTCGGGTGAAATTCCGTCCGCAGCTAAAATCTTCATCCGTAAGCCCTCCCATGCGGCACAGCACCGCAGTCTATTTGCACCGTGTAATACGGTTCATTATAGACAAAAGGGGCGATGTGTGTCAAATACTTGAAAAAACGCCAATAAATTCACACGTATTCATATTTTTACGCTTCGGTTGACAATCTTCTTCCGTGGGCGATATACTAAAAATTATTGTCTGACAGATAAATGAAAAAACTCACTTCAAAACATACAATATAATGGAGTACCTATGACATACAAGACGCTTCTCGGTCGCTGCCTGCAATTTATCCCTGTATTTTTCGGCATCACACTTCTCTCCTTCGGTCTCATCTACATTGCTCCCGGCGATCCCGTCGGCATCCGTCTCTCGGCAGGCGGCATTGCCGCCGATCCGCAACTCGTGGAGCGGATGCGTGCGGAGATGGGTCTCGATCAGCCCTTTCTCGTGCAGTACGGGCACTGGCTCATCCATTTCCTCCAAGGCGATATGGGCACATCCTACATTACCGATCTGCCTGTCGCTGCGACGTTTTGGAAGGCACTCCCCTACACGCTTCGTATGGCGGGTACGGCGATGGGGCTCACACTCCTCATCTCCCTGCCGCTCGGCATCGCCATCGCCGCGTGCCGCAACAGCCGCATGGACTATGTCGTTCGCTTTCTCACATTCGTCCTGAATGCGACGCCCGGCTTTATCATCGGGATTGTCCTTATGTTTATCTTTTCCTATCGGCTCGGATGGATTCCCGTGCTCGCAACGACGAAGCCGATCGGCATGATCCTACCCGCGCTGACCCTTGGACTCGTCATGTCCTCACGCTACATCCGTCAGATTCGCGCGGCGGCCCTCGACGAGCTGGCGAAGGACTATGTGATCGGGCTGCGTGCACGCGGCATCACGGAGCGCGTGATCCTGTTCCGCAATGTCCTGAAGAATATCATGGTCATTGTCATCACGCTCACGGGCATCTCCATCGGCTCGCTCCTTGGCGGCACGGTGATTATTGAGACCATCTTTAACTGGCCGGGCGTCGGCAGCCTCATCATGGGGGCGATCGGGAATCGCGACTATCCCGTCATTCAGGCGGTTGTCGTCTGGATGGCACTCGCATTCTTCCTTGTAAATCTCATCGCCGACCTCTCCTATCGCTATTTCAATCCGAAAATCAAGGATCTCTAAATGATGAAGTTCTTTCTGCAAACGTCGCTCCTCTTTCGCGCGTTCGCGCTCCTCGCGGCACTTATCCTCATTGCAAGCCTCTTCTCCGCGCAGCTTGCCCCCTATGACCCGTATGTGACCGATCCACAGC